>Ga0160419_100043_pt1 | contig 81362 bp, 100 predicted proteins | sample CelAP2metagpilot_2_FD_108196 | JGI IMG/M metagenome (GOLD analysis project Ga0160419, IMG submission 108196) | Phycosphere-associated microbial communities from Cellana algal ponds in Kailua-Kona, Hawaii, USA - Cellana AP2-4-25 metagenome pilot ...
CCCCCCCCCCCCCCCCCCCCCAGGGCGCGGGCCCCCCAAATTTCCCCGAGCCCCGCCGCCGCGGCGCCCCCCGCCACAATTACCACTCTCCCGCCGGATCGACAACAATCACATCAAACACAACAACAAAGACAGCAACAACAATCAGAGCGGCAATCACAACAACAAAAACATCAACAACAACCACAACAACCACCACAACATCAATCACAACCACACCAACAACAACAACAACCACCACGACAGCTACAGCAGCAACAACGGCAACAACAAAAGCAACCATCGCAGCAGCAGCCGTCACGGCCTGTGGGGCCTCCTGATGGGGTCACCCTCACCGAGGCGGACATCCTGAAGATGAGCAACAAAAATAACGCCGATAAGGCCATCGGCCCCAAGGTTCCTTCCACTGCCGCCTCGCCAGACACTCAGCAACAGCAGGAGCAACAGCAGCGGCGGGCTCCGATTGAAGCTGACAGATGTGCTGCTGGTCTCAAGCCGGAGATTAAGGAAGGAGGTGTGGATGCGACTGCCGACAGCTTGGGTCGTGTTAAGCTGGGACAGTGGGAAGCGATCAGCGCCGTTGGTGATGGTGGAGGTGGCAACATACTTTTCGGCGCCTTTGGGGTCGAGGAGTCAGGGGCTAATAAGAAGACGGCCACAACATCTGCAGCTGATATCTGGGGAGGCAAAGCCGCAAGCACCTCTCCTGTTGTGGCTGGTGCGGCAAAGTCTGTCACGTCTTCCCCGCCAGACAGAACTCTATCGCCCAAGGAAGCGACTGTCGGTGCCACTGCTCCTTCGGCTCCCGGTTCTGCTCCTCCTTCCTCGTCCTCCGCGCGACCCGCTGCTCCTCCTGGGTTGGGGGGTCCCTCCCTGGTGAGTGCCACGTCAGTCAAGTCCATCGAGAACGCGGCAGCTCAACGCGCGGCTGCTGCTAGTGCTGGTGGCTCGGTATCGAAGCCCGCGGATGCAGTCAAGGCTCGCCCTTCCCCGCACCAGTCTCCTGTGAAGACAGTACCGGGCGTGCCGCAACACGCAATGCACCCCCACGGAGGGCATGTGCAGCATGGGGCAGCGGAGCAGCTGATGGGGGCCTACAGTGGATATCCTCCGTACGGAAATGGAGCATATAACCTCGGAGGCGTTGGAATACCCGGCGGGGTTGTCGGCGCTGTAGGAGGGGTAGACGCCGGGTCAGAGAGTGCCCAGACGGGGTACCCTGGCCAGCAGCAACAGCAGCCACCAGGGGTTGGAGTAAGTGCTTCCAGCGGGATGGGCGCATCGACTCTCAGTGGCGCCCCTTCTAGCACAGGCGCTGGCTCTGCTGGTGCCGCGTCGTACCACCACCAACAACAGTCACAGCAGCAGTCGAGCGTAGGAGCACCCCCGCACTTGTCACCCGCCATTCAGCAGCAACAGCAGCAGCAGCAGCAACAACAGCAACAAACCCAACAGCAGCAGCCTTCCCCTTACGGGCAGCCGCCTCCTGGTATGCAAGCGTATGGGTATGGCTACTATCAAACTCCATACTTTTACCCCAACCAAGCATATGTTGCTCAGGCTGCGGCTGCTGGTCTGGGTGGGAATCAATTTGGGTACGGTGGCCGAGGTGCCGTGGGAGGGTATGGAAACCCCGGAGCACGTGGAGGGGGGCAGGGTGTTTATGGGATGGATCAATTTTCGGCCCCGCCTTCCCAGGCGGCGTCGATGCATTATGGAGGAGGGGCGATGGACTACGGGGCAGGTGTTGGAGCGGGTGCGCCATTCAACCAACAAGACCAATTTATCGGTGGAGGAGTAGGACAAGGGAGTCACGGTGGGGCTGGAGTAGGGGTACCAGGGGGGGGTGGACGTGGGGGGGAGGGCAAGACGAGTACCGGGCATACAGGGGGGCATTCGCATGCGCACGCTCACGGAGGGGTGGGCACGGGGCATGACCACCTGTCCGGGGGGCCGCATGGCGTGGTGCCGCAGGGGAGCAAGGCTCAGGGAGGGACGTCGGGGGGTCCTCCTTTCGCGGGAGGTGGCGGATATGGTGCGAACCATTCGGTTGGGTCGCATTTGGGCGGTGGTGGAGGGTACCAAGGACGGAATGCTGGACTGGAGGCGGGTGGGCAAGGTGGGTGGGCGGGAGGAGGGGGGCAGTATCAGGCTCCCGGGGGGGCGCATACCTGGATGTCGCACGGTCCGCCCCAGGCGGCAAGTCATGCTATGGGCTTTAATCAACAGTCGGGGGGGATGTCCGGTTCACACTCGCATGGGAATCCGAATATGATGCAGCAGCAGCAGCAGCAGCAGCAGCAGTTTCAGGGGTATGCTCGTGGAGGGGCGGGAGGCATGAGCGGTGGGGCCCAGAACTGGAGTTAAACGATATAGACGATGGTGGAAGTGGATGCAGTATGTGATGGCGCCCAATTGAGTCTCGCAACACGAGCGATATGCCTGACACGTTTGTTGGCTTGTTGGGGCTCTGTTAGGTGGCGCGGGTGCGAGGAGAGAGGACGGAAGGGATACGCAGACATACATGTCTGTGGGTTATTTATTTCCATGTTTGTTAAGGAAGCTGTGTCGCTCATGTCAGCAAGTTCTTTCTCTCCTCGGGTGTCGGTCTTCCTCGTTCTTCTCTTTTAGTCTTTTTTCCAATAGGAGGAGTGAGGTCGCGCTTACCTGTGCGTGTATGTGTTTAGTAATTCAGAAATGATTGCGTCTGTTCTTGGCGGGAGAGGCAAAAGCATTTTGAGACACGTAGTGGCGCACGTATACGTATGGGCTTATTTCTTGGAGTCGAAGCCTTGTGCTTCTTGGAGGAGAGTACTACGACGCAAGGGAGAAAATAGAATACCGAGCAGAAGAGACTTTTTAATGGGGGAGGGGAAGTAAAGTAGGGTGGATTGAGAGGATGGGGAATGATGAGAGTGTAATGGGTGCATAGATCAGCAGCCACAGTCTCCGGCGGGTCTTCTCCTTGCCCATTTTCCCCTCATGTGTCTCTTGTCTCGATGTTGGCGGCATCGGGACAAGGCGTCCTAGGAAGGGTGAAATGAAAGGGCACAGCTGTCTTACCAATGGATTGACAAAGCCATAAAAGTTGTCCCCTCTCCCAGTAACAAATAAAAGAGTAGGAAAAGAAGAAACAGCTTGATGCGGATATTGATGTCGAGAGCAGATGTAAAGTTTTCTTTCGCTGTTTCCTTGAAGTTGCTGTACTCCAAAAACACAATACAAGCACTTGAGGATGAATATCTTACAATGGAGAAAGAAATCCTGGGAGTACACGCAACGTCTCTTCCTAGAGCTTACCTATTTTCGAACACACAGCACGAATAGGAAATCCCATCTTTTTTCTTATCTCTTTCTGCGTCCCTTCATTTGTTTGTCAATCTCCTTCTTTTCTACATATGTTGTTGTACCCTGAGACAACTGAGCGATCTTAAAAGATCCCAACAAAGACGACAAAAGGAAAAAAACACCCAAGGCAGGAGTGAAGAGGGCATCAGTCTTCTGGATAAAAGGCTGAACCAGCTTCGACAATTTCACCAAAAAGTCTGGCAAGTCCAAATTCGATGTGGGCAACGCTTCAACTGCGAACCCCGTGCCAATCACAATGATAACTACCAAATTCAATGTTAACAAGGCAAAGAGAGTGAGCTCGAAGCCACTCTGTACCGACTGGGGCACCACATCGAAGATGCCAATGTTTCGCACGGGCACCTTGCCATCTGCCCTCACTGGCGCTTGTCCGGGCCCACCTGGCACGACCACACCACCTAAAGGCGAGGCGGACATGCGGTCTTGACCCTTGATCTTGCTCATAGTCTTCTCAAATGCGGCGTCAACGTCCATGGCAGAGAGTTTTCCGGAACCCACAGACGACGAGGGCTTGGTGGCACCAAATCCCACGCCTACCTTGTCACTGCTGCTACCATCCGAGCCTAAGATGCCAAATGACTGGGTCTCGTTATCCTTGGCCTTGGTGGTGGTTGAGATGGTGCTGCTGCTAGAGTCCTGCTCGTCATCGCGGGGAAACGGGGGAGGGACTGTCTTACGCTTCTTCGCCGCTTTGCGTCCTTTGGCCATGCTGAGGACACCCGAGGTCCTCCGCAACGATGTGCAGCTAAATAGCACAGCGTTAGAATGCGTTAATGATGGCACGGGCACGACAAAAGCGGTGGTGATGCAGCACAAAACTGCCAGGGCCAGGACGAGAAGGGGTAGGAGGTGACTCATGGTGATGGAAGAGGCGGACAGGTGACAAGGGCGTCCCAGCGGAAGAGTAAGTTTTCTGGTGCTGCAGGTTGACGAGATCACCTGTGAACGTGAGCGTGAGACCGGACGGAAGGCAAGGAGTTGAGCTAGGGAGTGAAAGCTAGGGAAATGGGATGGTCAGCGGCAGCGACACAAGTCAGCGGCGTCGTCGTCGTCGTCGACCTGTTGATCACCCCGGCGACAGCGAGCAAATGATGTGGACCGAAGAAATAGCGCACATCAACAATCGAGGCCGTATGTCTTTTGTACCTCCATGGTCTCTCATGCACTCTGGACGAAAATGACCTGCAGCCAGATAGATACAAATTTCCTTGGGTGGCTAGGGCGGTTCGGGCGTGTGCTGTTGTGTGCAATCAAGGCGAAGGCCCCAAAAGGCTCGAGGCTAAGTCAGACTCATCCCTTCTCCTTTTCCTCTCCATCACGACGACCACATCTCACGTTCGTTCAGCATAACGCCATGTCTGCCGTCAAGCTCCTGATCCGCGAGGCCATGATTGGGACGGGTCTGGGGATTGTCGGTAAGTCGTATGAGTAGGCTGGGCGGAGGGGCAGCGGGACGGGAGAAAGGAAGGAGGCTTGCCTCTCGGAACGGAGAGGGTTATTGTCCTATTGCACATGCGCGGAGTGCTGATGGCACGGTGCATGCGTGTCGTGCTGCGTACACGCGGAGTGCTGATGGCACGGTGCGTGTCGTGCTGGGAAATGATAGTGGGGAGTAGGCAGAGCGGATGACGGGCGTTTGCTTGATTGTACTCTTGGATTCTTAGTTTCATTCACACCCCGCCAATCCCGTGCTCATCTAACCCACAGGCGGCGTCTTCTGGAAGGCAGCCATCGCCGCACCCACCACACGTACCTACAAGACTTACTACAAGGTATGTATTCATTTGTCAAACGGTGGGAGAGGGGCGGGCACTCTTAACCGAGCAGTAGTCCAAAAAGGACCAGTGGCTGCACCACACCCTGCTCACCACAAGGAATGGATGGATCGAGCCAAGAAGCATTATGAATCCATGGCCCAAAACTGTTCATTTCTGACTTAGCTCCCCTCATCCCTCCCCTGATGAACGACATCAATATTGAAGGGCTTAGAAAAGCTGGACGCGTCCGGTGCGTCAAGCTCGCCCGAGAACGCCGAGATTCTGGAAAAGGTGGAGAAGGTTATTGCGACGCTGGAAGGCGGGGGAGAGGATGGAGGAGAGGAGGAAGAGTAGGGCAGAGAGGGGGAGAGGTGGAGAGGTGGATGAAATGTTTGTTTGTGGAGTAGGTACGTGGCTAGAGTAGAGTGGAAGCACGGAGGTGGAAAACGCGCGTTCCTTGTGTTTGCGGTTGGGGGAGAGGGGAGGTAGGGTATGCAGCCGGTTGTGTGCTTCCAAGTGCTTCTCATCTTCAAGCTGGAAGCCAGAGAGTCTGAGGGTGGAGTACAGAGAAGACGGACTACCAGGAAACGGAATGGATCAAAAATCCCATTTTGGTAAGAGTGATTTTGGCCGAGCGAGAGAGGTTCCATAACGCCTGACTTGGTTGTTGTGCTGCCATCACTCTTTTGACGTTCCTGTCGTTGCCCCTTCCTGCCTGTTGGTCGGCCAAGAAGCTCACGCACCCATCCATGTTTAGCGAACGGGATTACTCCAGCAGAGAGAGGCTAACGTAAGGCCTGAAAGCAATCTTCATACTGGCATATGCAGTCATTTTCTTTTTTAGATTAATTTTGCCCACTAAAAGTTTTTTCTCCGCCTTGCTCCATCCATATGTACGTCTACATGCATCCCATCCTCACCGCACCCTCTCACCTTTCCCCTCTTCTTCCTTCCTTCCCCGTCTTCTCCTATTTAAATCCGCCGCGAAGCTGCAGGACCATGTGGATCGTACCACCGGCCACTACATTGTAAAAAGAAAGGGTCTTGTCATCCGCACTGTTGTGGAGGATAAGGGAGGGGGGGAAAGGAGGAAGAGACAGAAGAGTCGGTGAGGGTTGAGGAGAGCGAGGCGAGGCATTGTAAAACTCGAATTGATAGCAGGAAATAAAATATCAGCGAGTAAAAAATAAACGGGAGAGGGTGCGAGATAACTCATTGTCTTCCCCGCCCCATTTCCCTATCGACATGAATATCTAACAGAGGTACCACAGATACACATACCACCCAGACGAACGACTACTGGTAATCATACGTACAGCTGCTTTCCCGCGTAAATCAATCGAATCTGGTCAACTTGGATGCCTTCCTTCTCTTGCAACGCCTGCTTTACCGCTTCGACCTACGCGAAGAAACGGATAGGAGGAAACGAGAGACGATTGAGATGACTTTGGGCGCAGGAGAATCGGTCATCGTTACCCACACAACACGGATACACACCTTCTCTTCTGGCTCAAAATTGAACGACTGCTTACGGCCCGTCAATGTCTGCGTGGAGTATGAATGGAGAGGAGAGCGGAGTGAGAGATGGGAATCGGCGTAAGGGGGGGGGGGGTGAGAAGGAGGGAGGAAACTTGCCTTGATTAGGATCTGGTGCGGCGGTGTGGACAGTACCCGATGTAGAGTGTTGTGATAACGTGCGGGGTGGGGAAGAGATGGAGGCGAATGTGAGAGCTGATATTATTGGCACGTGGAAGCCCTCCCCGGGGAGGAACAGCGATGATGATGAGAGGGGGCATACAATCTACAAATTGGAGAGTGCAAAAGCCACCGACAAGCACACGAACCTGCATCCTTTCCCGTCGTTGATGCTATTTGAAACCGCTCCTTGCCTGTGGGGAGTATTGTGTGTGTGGAGTGGGGTTACTTTGGATGACGAACACGGAAAGGACGCAAGGGGGTTCGAGGAAAAGCGAGCTGCGCGAAGCAGCCGAGCGCTTTTGGACTGAGTGTCAAGCTATGGTCATGCTCGCCAGGCATGTTTAGAGGGGCCCTTGTCCGGGTTTCCTGTCGATGTGGTGGACTATGAGAAAGTATGACGTCCTCACACTACTGGCTGTGCTTTCTCATAGTGCACCACAGCGACAGGAAGCCTGGGCAAGGGCCCAGCTATTGTGTGGAGATCATTGGATGTGTGACGACGAGGCAAGCAGACCAACAGGGTGTATATGTGTCCTTTTCTTATTTTCTTCTTCAAATTGCAAGTTTATGGCACAGAGCTACAAATAAAATGGTCTAGAAGACTGCATGCGTCCGCTCCCTCAGGCAAACCTCCTCCCTCCGCATCCCCGCGAAGACACACGTACCACCCTACCCTCCTCCTTATCCCACCACAAATACAGCCCCTGTCGTTGGTTCATTTTTTTAACTTGCTTTCCTACTTCCGTTTCTCACTAGTTATGTGAAGCAGGTTGACCAGCTGCACCTCCAAGTCGTCCTTCGCGGCCTCCATTTCCGCAAGCTCCAGACGGGTTTGGGCAAGCTCCCGCTGTAAGAAGTTACGTGTGGTGTATCTGTAAGCAGCCGTTTGAAGTAAAACGCCCCCAGTGGATCGCGAGTTCAATTCCTTTTCAAAAATTACCAAGAAAACTCCATCGCCCTCCCACCCCATCCCTCTCCCCACTCCTATCCACGCCTTCCACTCACCTCCAACCCCAATATAATCGTCCCCGTGTCCGAACCTAACAACACCTCTGTCTCCACCATCTGGGCCTCCAACTTCTGAATCTTCGCTTCGTATGCCGCCTGCCTCGCGAGTGCGGCACCAGCATCAGTGGCTCCCTCCCCTCTTGCCGCCACGTCCTCCCCCTCGTCTTTTTTGCCTCCCCCGACCCCACTACATTCGGCTTGCTTGGCGTCTCGATCCTCTTCTGTCATACAGACAGCATTTTCTTGTTGAACGAGCGAGGAAAGGTGTCGTCGTTGGTGCTGGTGCTGTTGCTGCATTCTGCTGCTGTTGAAAATGGTGCCCTTCTCGAAAAGTAGCATAGAGGACAGCAACAACGATTCCAGGTCTTCCACCTCTTCCTCCTCTCCTTCTTTGTTCTCCTCACAAGCAGTTGCCGCTCGTCCTGGACTTGCACATCGAGAGGAGGAGAAGGGGTCAGTAATGACCGTCGTGGCTCGTGGGCGCCTTCTGCTGCTTCTTCTTGTGGGCGTCGTCTCGGCCGGCAAGTGATTGTATTCGGGTGAAATGTGTTTAGCTGTTGAGGATGCGAAAGAAGTAGATTTCCAGGATTATGAGTACAAGTGAGAAATTAATAGACTAGCCTAAGAAGCACGCTGTTTTCCACTCTTCCGCTATGCAGCAACTCGTGGCCTTATTCAGGGCACCATCCCTCTTTTCCCCTCATGCGTGCAAGCACACATCCAGACGCATACTCCCCTCCCTCTTCCTCTCACATCAAAAACCGGTAGACTTCCTCCCCCGTGACATACCTTCGGCACGACAAAGAAACTTGTGCTCGGCCGCCCGCCATTCGCTCCAGAAGACGCTTAGCATGGCCTGGTCCTCCACCAGCGTCTGCAAAGGCGACGAGACGTCAGCTTGGTGAGCTGCTGACGACGATGGTGGTCGCGGGGAGGAGAGCGACGGTGGAGGCGGCATACTCCGGCGCGAAGGGCTGGAGGAAATTTCCCGGGAGAAAGGGAATGTTGTCAGGTGTAATGAGGAAATGAGGGGGCGGGGTTGGAATCGTGAGCTTGGAGCAGGAGCGAGGGCGTGCAAGTAGGAAAGAGGGCTAGGATTCCAGGCCTCGAAGTACGGTAGTCTCTCTGTCGATGTATGAAGGCAAGAGGGTGGGCAGGACTGGGTAAGCACGCTATGTGTGTGTCTGTGGGTAGCCCTCTCTCCCGTACTTTTTCATTGCTGTGTTTCTCGGTCGGCGAAGGGGGGCTAAGGCCGGCTAAGGCGAGAGGGCGACTAATTGGATAGCATGGTCATGGGGCTTGGGATGTTTACAGGCTGCCAGCCAAGGCGGTATATATTGATGCGCAACAATAGTTTCGGACACAGATGATTACACAACTTACTATGCTCGAGAGTCACTATCGATCTCCTTCAAGGAAGTTCTTTTGCTGATTTGCTCCTTCTCTTTGCATCGCATTATTGCCATTACTTCGCGAGTGCCTTGCTGGTCTGGCCCCTGATTGATCTCAACATACCCCATATCCATACTCTCACAGAAATTTCTGCTGGATTGCGGGGACTGGTAGACTCTGAGGCAAGTGCCCAGCTGCTAACGAAAGCAAGGCCATGGACGAAGCACCAAAGGTACGTGAGTGTGTATCGTAGGAAAGCTCGTTTGTTGCTCCTTTTCAGCGCATGCTCCAGCGGATAATAGTGCAGATCGCCAGCTAGTCGAACGTCCCGCATTGATTGCTCATATTTGTGTGTAGATACGAGGTTAAGGTTTCGGGCAAGGTCGCTTCTATCATCCGGTTGCCTGCTGATTTACCGTCCGTCCTTACCTCTTGCCACCATGCCATTCATATTCCCCTCGTATCATCTCCAACTCCTCAACTCTCGCACGTCTTTGTACCTTTCAACCCGTCCCCAAATCCAGCTGAACGCAGGTGCTGAAGGGTTAGATGTGGCGGCCATCGATGTTCCCGAGAAGGCTTCTCCAACGAGAGCAGTGACTGTGGGCCTTGCTTACGAGGTGTGTGGAGACCGTGGCGTCGTAACGGCAATTAAAAAGGCGGCTGAGGAATCTGATGATGGAGGAATAGAGGGAGATAGTGTCGATAGACGCAAAAGCAGCTTGAGTAACAGCTATTCGGCGCTGGGCGAATCGAACCCGAGCTTCGTGGTCGTGCGCCCGCCATTGGGAAAAGCATTCTCCACAAAAACACAGACTCGGCTGCGTGTAAGTCGTGGCAAATCGTACGAGGGTGAGCATTTTTCATTAAGTTGGAAGATTAAGTTGCAGGTACCCATGAAACCTAGCAGTACCGGCAGCAGCACTACCACTACCAGCAGCATCATCAAGGGCGGGAGCAAGGGCTTCGGCATGATTTTGAGAAGACGGGACGAGACGACAGCACCCGCGACTATGAGCCAAAAAACGATTTTGGACGGCATCGTGGGCCACGCGGAAAAGGGCCAGCTGGTAGCGGTGATGGGGAGTTCGGGCTGTGGCAAGACTTCTTTCCTGGACTGTCTTTCGATGCGGAATCAGAGCTTTGTTGGAAACATTTTTGTGTGAGTGATTTTGATTTCGATAATATTGATTTTCCTTTTCAGTATGTATTCTCCCGCGTAAAGAGATATTTATAGTCAACCTCATTCTCTATTTTCCCCCCTGTCTCTCAGGAATAACAAAGAGATAGACGGCCGGTACTTCAGTTTGGTTGGGTTCGTGCACCAAGATGACCTCTTCATCCCCACAGAGACCATTCGCGAGCACCTTACCTTCCACGCCTTGCTCCGATGCGACCCTTGCGTCCGCACGGACCTCCGACTTGAACGTGTGGACGAGCTGCTCAAGGCCGTGAATCTGGAGCATGTTGCCGACAGCATGTTGGGGGGCCCTGGTAGCTTTGTCCGTGGCCTTTCGGGGGGGGAGCGCCGGCGGGTCTCCTTCGCTACTGAACTGTTGTCTGATCCGGTCATTATCTACGCTGATGAATTTACTACGGGTGCGTTTTGAGCCTTGGATGGACGAAAGGCAAGAGGGAGGACGCGATCAAGGGGCGTTGAAATAGGATCGGCCCCAGGGATGGAGTAGGATTTGCCCCGTAACTTATTTCTGCTTCTATCACTCCTTCGCCCTCACCCTTCCACACGCTCAATGTCCCCAGGTCTAGATGCTGCCATGGCCAAGAGCGTCTGCATTGCTTTGCGTAGCATCGCCGCAGGGGGGCGTCTTGTTATCGGCACAATCCACCAACCCTCCTCCGATACTTTCGCCCTCTTCACCCACGTTATGCTCATGACGCAAGGCCGCCTCGTCTACATGGGCCCCAGGAAGACCCTTGCCACATACTTTGAAAAGCTCGGTGACCACACTCTCTTCTGCCCGAAGAATTACAATCCGGCGGATTTCTTCGTGGTGCTCGTGGCGTTGCACCCCCAAGACGTCGATGCAAGTCAGAGGAGGATCGATGGCTTGGTGAGTGCGTATCAAGCCTCTGCTGAATTCGAGGCTATGTCTGACTGGCAGGAGGATGTGGAGGACCCTGATTTGTTGCTATATCACCGCAGCTTCAAAATGCGACACTTCCAATCGTCGGGCAGGACGCAGTTTTGGCTGTGTTTGAAGCGAAATGTCCGCGCGCTTTACCGCGACCCCATGTCCTTTGGCGCTTCCCTGGGGAGTGGTCTGATCACCGGGCTGATTCTTGGCCTTGCTTATGCCTCCCCCCCAAATGCACCAGTGACGGCCCAGCAGGTAAAGAATACGCAAGGGTTGTTTTTCCTGGCGAATTTGCAAACGTTTTTGATTGTGTTATACGCGACAGTCATAGCCTTTGCCGCTGAAACGAAGGTCTTTATGCGGGAAAATCAAGCAGGAGCTAATCGGGTGGGGGCATATTATCTATCCAAGACGCTGACGGGGTGGGCGAATGAGATTGTGATGCCTTTCGTATTTGCGGTCCTCATATGGGCCATGGCTGGGCTACAACGCTCGGCTGATGCCTTCTTTATCTTCGCTGGCGTGATGATTTTGAATGCCTTGTGTTTTGGCTCATTTGGCTATTGCCTGGCAGCACTTACGAATGACCCTCAGATAGCTTTGGCAATTGCCCCGGTCCTGGTCTTGCCTAATATAGTCTTTTCAGGGATCATGTACGATTTGAATCTGGTCAAGGGCATCCGCGAATTTCTTTCTTATATCAGTATCTTGCGGTTTTCCATCGGGGCAATGATGTCTAATGAATATCGACCGTCAACTACGAGGTTTACGCCGGAGATGCCAAACCCTGAGCATGTATTGGAAAATTTGAATGTGTTAAGTTTGAGCACAAGTTTGTGGGCTTTGGCGGGTGCGGCGATCGTATTCAGGTTGTTGGCGTATTTACTTTTGTTGTTGAGGACGAGTCGGGAGAGGATCAAGGTGATGTAGTAATTATGTATAAGTTTAGTTTAATGGTGACCGATTGTTCAATTGGTCAGATGAAAACAATAAGAGAGGTGTGACGGGAAGAGCGGAGAAAAAGAAATAGGAGGGGTTGGTTGGGAGGAAGTTTGACCCCTCATGCCCAAACTGAGAAGGACGAAGGAGAAACATTGACCCGTTTTCCCAACCCAAAACGTCGACAATAACGGTCTGCACATGCAGCCGTGTGACGATTCTGTATGAGAATGAAAGTGAGGGTGGCGATGAAAATAAAACGCATAAATGGCGGCCTTTTTGTCGAGTGGGAGGTCGTCTTGAGGAGTGCGTACGCAAGAAAAGACCCGTGGATGTCTCCGGAAAGTGTGTGACATGCCTCTGATCGACCGTCGATAGGTACCGCAAAATATGAAACGAATTGAAAAATAAAAATAAAAGGACGATAAGGGAAAAAGGGAAAACGGGAAATCGCTCGTCTAACCAGCTTGAGGCTCATGGTGACTGCCCCCCCCACTTTCTTCGCGTGCGCACGCGCGTCAAGTTCAAGCGACGTATGTTTCCCCACTCGACATGCCATTGTGTGTCGTGCATCGGCATGGAAACTGCGTCTCAATTGTGCTTGTGACATATTAAATTCTCTAGCAGCCACTTCAACCATTGGCCATTGCATCAGTGCGATCACAGTGGTTCTCCTCCTCCTTTCTCCCCTTCTCCCGCTCTCCCCCTCGCTCAGCCTGGCATCGGTCCCGAGAAGCGACTGAATCGTCTCGTTAATAATTTTCCGTCACGCCTCACTCAAACAATGTACACAAAAACGCTGCACGCTCAACCGTCCAAACAAAATGATAGGCGCGGCAGAATGCCGTCGACCAAGAAGCGCTTGACGGAGGGGATCTTGACTCGCGCGCCGCCCTACCCCACTGCCGCTCCTTCAACTTCACATGCGTTCGCCGCCGCGCCCTCGATACCCTCTTTGGTCAAAGGCCCAATACCGATCGAGCGGCCTGTTGCGGTGACCATGCTAGCGTTGGGTCAGGATGTATTGAATCTGGTAGCTCAATTGTTGCATCCTATGGACCTGGCTCGCCTCGCCATGTGCACACGTGATCTACTCCTCGGGAGCGAGCTGAGCGCCGCTCTCCTGTGCCGCAGCTTTTTGAAGCCCCCCGAGACCGGGGAGGAGACGACGAGTGGTTTTGGCGCTCATCGCAGCGTCAGTAGCTGGCGGTTTCGCTACCTGTGTGCCTTCGAAGTCGCGGGTGTGGGGGATGATCGGCTCAAGATGGTGCTGCGACAAATGTATGCACGAGCAGGAGCAGCAGGCGGCATTGAAGGAGCATCAACGGCAACGGCCACTCACTTTCCTGCACCTTTGCAGCATCTCAACCTGTACGGTTTGAATATTGGCGACGCTGGCGCAGAACGCCTCGCGCTGGCCCTGCGGGTGGCGCGGGCTTATCGGGTGTTGCTCCTCAACCTGGGGGGCAACAATTTGAGCGACCGAGGGGCTCAAGCGGTGGTGCAGGCCCTGAAGCGACACCACCATGAGGTGGATACTCTCTTTCTGGCTCAGAACAAGATTGGTCCAAATGGTGCGCGGTGCGTGGCTGATTTAATCTCCTCAAGTCCCAAGCTTCGTTCGCTTTCCTTGTCCGATAACCCGTTGATGGACGAGGGTGCTGTGTGCATCACAGGGGCCTTGCCGGAAAGTAGAAGCTTGGCAACCTTGTCGATGCGATGTACAAGTTTTTCGTCTCAGGCCCGGGAGGGGATCCGGTCGTCGTGGGGAGGACGGGGTGGAGACAAGGTTTTTGGGCTTTACATTTAAAAAATAAGAGGAGGCGGAGTGATGAGACCATTGGGGGATGGAGAAAATAACTTGGGGTTAAAGGAGAAGGAATTGAACATGGCGCGAAGAGATGAAATTGTCAATGGAGGAATATAAAGTATTAAGGTGGGGCGAGTTGACAGGAGGATGACGAACACAACATGCAAACTTTACTTGTTGTGGAGCGAAAGCACCGATGTGTACAAATTTGAGTGGAGGAAGAGATTAGAAATTTTGTGGAGGGAGAAAATGAAAGAGGAAGAGAGAGACGAAGGCAGGCGGATGCGTAACCTAAGGACGAGCATATCCTTGGCATCTGTTGATGCTGCACGGATGCAATAGAGGACGACATTGATTTATGTATCTTTGGTTTATTTTTGGTGAAACCACACTCGGTAGATCCCCCTTTTTCAAAAGTCTTAGTAAATGTTCACAATATCCATTGAACAATCAGCCGAAGTGTTTAGACAACTCAGCCTCAACACGAAGCAAGAGCCACTGATGCTTGCTGGTAGGAGAACTGCAAATATATATATTTACATGAAACGAGGGATAGCGCCAAACAAAGAGAGAATGAATATCATAAGCGCACACACCAAAGAGGATACGAGCGGCCCTGAAGTAAGAGCGGAGAAAGATGAAGGATGGACGTGGGGGGGCTCATGCATGCTCCAACCATATCGAACGTACAAAGGATGAGCAGACGTGAAAGACGATGAAAGAAGAGATGTCAGAGACAAAGCAAATAAGTATCAAACTGACTATCTGAGTAAAATGCGGATGACAGAGATTTTGAACAGAAAAGAAAAAGAATTAGAGAAAACGACAGAGGTGGTGAAAGGAGAGGACGCTTTTGATTCACCTCCGTCGTTCCACTCATCTTTTTAGTTTTATTTCTGCTTTTCCGCATTATATCTCTCCTTCTATATCTCTTTTTCTCTTTCACTCTGTTTCTTTCACACACACAACCTCTCTCTCTTCTTCCCTTATCTACTCTTTGCCTGCCTTCCTTACCGCATGCCTGTCTACATTTCCAGTCTATTTTACCTCTGCCTACCGGTATTCACACACCTTGTTCTGCCTCCCTCCGTCCCTCCTTCCCTGCCTACCTACTCACTAGTCCACAAGTCCAACCACGCATGCTCCAGCATCATTTTCCCCGCCTTCCGGCCCATTTCCCTCACGGTCTCCAGGTCCGGCAAACATTCCCTCGCCTTCGCCTTCAACCTATCGTCTGTCAATTCCTGCTCCAGCATGTCGAGCAGCGCCCCGGGGACACTCCCGGCCCACAACCTCAAATCCTTCGGCGTCGCCACGTGCACACGCTCCAAGGCTTCGAGCAAATCCTCGTTCCCATTCGCCAGAGACATCATCATGCTGTCCATCTCTTCGCTCTGGCACGCTGTCACCCACTTTTGGACTTCCTCAACTGTCGGCTTACTCGGTGCCGCTGGCTTGGTTTTACGCACCAAGTGCTCCTCCAGTCTTGGGGCCAATTCTTCGGCGTCTGCTTCTGCTAAAGCTGCACAGGTAAGTAGTTTGAAGGAATCGCTTCGCAGCACTCTAACCCAGGCATCAGATACCTCTTCGGGGAAATCGCAGTCTAACTCGTCCTCGTCCTCGTCCTCGTCATCGTCCTTGATGGAGGCACCTGCTGGTTCTGCTCTTGCTGCATCTTCTCTTCCCCCCTTTTCTCCTCCCCCTCTTCCCTCTTTACAAAACCGAGCCAATGCCGCTTGTGCTCGCAGTTCCCGGTCATCCGGTACAACAAGCGCGACCTCCTCCGCTTCCTTCTTCCCGTCCCCCGTCGCCGCTTGTGCTGAAGTCAAACCCCTCTTCTCCTTCTTATTCTCCTCCCGTTCCTCAAAATCACCTCCTTCCACCGCTGCTGTTGCTGTTGTTGTTGATGTTGTTGTTGTTGTTGTTGGTGGTGCTGCTGGTGCTGCTGCTGCTGCTGCTGCTGCTGCTGCTGCTGCCGCTGCCGCCATCGCCGCTGCCCCAGATGCTTCTCGTGTTTTCTTCCTCGATATCGTCGCCTCCCTTCGCTCCTTCTTCTGTCGCGCCACCTCCTCTCTCTCCCGTCTTAACTCTTCTGCCTGGGCTTGGTTCTCCATTGCCTTCTCACTCAACTTTCTCGAGTACCGCACATGCAGAAACCCCCAATCTTGCCCGGGAAGTAACCGACGCAACGCTGCCTCGACCCCACCAGCACCGCCAGCACCAGCTTTAGGACCACAGTGGAACAGCAATGACCAGAAAACCCTGGGGCTACAACCCGCCATTCCCCCCGGCTTCAGCATCTCCCTTGCGTCATGGTCCGCCAGCACTGACACTATCACCCCCCGCAACTGCGTCTTAGTCAGCAGCTCCACATCATCCTCGAAATTACTCTGAAACCCGAGCCCCTTGTGGTAAGTCACCTTCAACCGCGCACATGATCCATCCCCCCGCCGCCCTTTAATGTTCTCTTCCAGGACATATCGCCCTCCTTCTGCCGCAGCCACCCGGGCATTTGCTTTGACTTCGTCGAACTGCTTGTCCATGGCCTTTCGGAACACAGCGCGCATGCACTGCCCAACCCTCCCTCCCTTTGTCCCTCCTCCTACAGAAGAAAGCAACAAACCTCCAATGTCCTCTTCGCTCGACACGCCCATATGTATGGGCTGTCGCTTATGAGGTGCGCTTTCTCCACCTCCACCACCACCACCACCACGGCCACTAACACCATGGAGTGTACGTATGTTGGGACCCGCATTGACCGAAATTGCATCAGGCGTCCCAGCTTCCTTTGTCTTCCCACGTTTTCCTCGGGCAGTCGAAGATAAAGACGAGGACGTGACGCGAGCACTCCTTTTCTTCTGATTCATAGTACCTTTGCCTTGCAGCACTGTAGCCTCCCCTTCCGTGTGTTCCCGTACCGTCACGACCTCGTTAGGACGCAGCAACCCTCCCAAGGAAATGCTGCTTCGATCTTTCCCGTGTAAAGGAAGCGGGCGCGGGGGAAAGCCGGCCAGCATGACAATAACATTAGACTCGGGCAGGTTTAGGCCGAAGCGGATGGCGCATTCGAGCTCAGTAACGGTGGAGGCCGTGGTCAGGTCTGGAAGCAAAAGCGGCGGGCCACCTCCTGCCCAACGTACACGCAAAGGCAATGGGTCCGGCGTCATTGCCATGGTAGGCCGGCGGCTTCCCGCTTGGGACAGCTTTCCAGCACAGCTATGTTTTGGGTATGTGTTTGAGAAGGGTGGCATATGCGTGCATGAGCTAGATAGACAGGATGGGGGAAGGCTGGGGGGTGCGTGGTGGGGCAGAAACTTCCTTGAAGGAGGAGGGTTATCATCGCTCCCAGCTGGGCATAATTGAGGCTTGCCAGCCTCGCGGGGGCGAATGTAGTGGTTTGCGATAAGGGAAGTGTGGGGAGGGTGTGGGGGTGTTCTGTCTTGAGATGCACGCTCTTCTCGGTTTCTCGATGAAGAGGGCCATGTCCTTTCGTGTGCGTTGTTCATGACGAGATGCACGAAATGTGAATTGATCCAAATGATGTCTTGTTGGCTTACCGATTACGATTTCTTGGAAATAATTAGATAGTTTTTTTGGTTCAAAAAAGAAAAAGAAAAAAAGATGGGGTAACCCAGCCGGCCTGTATCAAATATCGCCGTAGAACATCACAAACCTTTCCCTTTACAGGGAATAGGGAGTGTAATGGTGACGGTTTGTGCAGTCTCAGCCACTCACCATAATCTGACGATGCCCCTTTCTGCGTCACCACAAACCGCCCAGAATCAGATGATGTCACGCAGAGGAGGGGTATGCCGGGTGTGAAGTGCCGTTGTAAGAAACGTGAGAGTCGTGGGAAGATGAAGCGGAGTCGGTCATATGCTCGTCGCTCTCACAAGGTCGGTGGCGTCAATAGCAGCAAATCTAGCGCCCACTACTATCGCAACAATGTCCTGATTCCCATCTGGAGACCACTAATTCGCCTATTCATGGCCCTCGCCCTGACATTAGCCGCTTCGAAGCTTTGCCAAACCGTATGCGCGGTCACGACTGCTACAAGCACCTTCATCACTCGCCCGTTGTTATCGAGAGTGGCCTCCCTCACTTCCTCTGTTCTGTCCTCTTCCAGCTCCTCATCCTCTCCCTGGTCCTCGCGCATCCCTCCACCAATAGCCATCCAGCCCGCGCCCTCATCAGAATTCTTTTTCATCCTGGACGCCACAAGCCTTCTTTACCGTTCATACTTCTCCAAGTATCAGCTCAACGACTACGATGGGAAAATCGACAAACCACTGCTATTACTGGGTAGGCTGGAAGAAAGGGATAGAGGGTGAGAGGAGTAGAAGTATAGGCCCGACTTTACATCGGTCTCTCTTCTTGCTACTTGGTTCCTTTGTTAAAACCGCAATAGAAGAAATAATATTGTGGCTCTTGATTGATCAGCTGACTGGAAGTCTCTGACTCGCCTTCACAATCCATACCTCTACATACTGTCCTAGGTAAGGAGTTCGCCCAGCTCGTATCCCGTCATAACCCAGCGTACGTAGCGGCTTGTTTCGACGGGCGCAGAGACGACGTTTTTCGCAAGGCACTCTTCCCTGGATACAAACAAAACCGAGACGCACAACCAGCCGAGCTTCTTGCATTGGTCCCCCGGGCAATGACATATCTGAGGGCCTTAGGATGCGTGTCCTTTCGGTCCCCCATCCACGAAGGAGACGATCTGATGGGCACACTTTCGCATCTTGCCTGCACCCTGTCCCCGAATGTAACCACCATCCTTGTGACCGAAGATAAGGACATGATGTGCCTCGTGAGCGATAAAGGAAAGACGTTTGTCATGCATCCACGAACTCTTCAAATATTCGATGAAGCCGCTGTCGAAAGCAAGATGGGGGTGCCTCCCTCCCTTGTTGCTGACCTTCTCTGCTTAGCCGGTGACCCCGTTGATGGCATCCCCGGTGTGAAAGGTGTAGGGCCACAAACAGCTGTGAGGCTCTTAAGAGCATTCGGCTCACTCGATAATCTATACGCAAATCTGGATGCCGTCGCGGCCGTGCCCAATTTAAGGGGGGCGAAGACCCTAGCAGAGAAATTACGCAAACAAAAAGAGGACGTGTGGATATACCGTTCTGTTGTCGCCCTTGCTTGCGATGTAAAGCTAGAGCTTCCAATGTTGTCGTCGCCCTCCTCCTCGTCCTGGGTGTCTTTGGAACATTTAAGGTATTCGGGAGTTGACGAGGTGGAGGGGGAGGCGCTGATGGAGGAAGCGATGGGTGCTAAAGGGGTGGGGAAAGGACCTTTTTTGAAGTTGTTGAAGGAGCAGCAACGGCGGTCGGTGCCATTTTGAGTCAATACAATACAGGACGAATTTAGATCAAACTTAGCTTCTGTAGTACACGACTGATAAAGAGAATCACACAAACAATTTTCCTACTCAATCTCTTTTTATGTTGCGTCTACTCTCATTTCATCATCTTTTATCATTATTTCATCCTCCATTTAGTTACGACACCGCTGCTTCACTTAACATGTCGACCCAGCGTTCGGCATGGACCCTCCGTCCCACCAGTCTAACCCAGAGGCCCGCCCCCGTCCCAAACGTCGGGTTCCTCACCTCCTCCACCTTCTCTAGCCCCTCCTCCCACTGCACATTCTTTCCATACTTCTTCTTGATTACCTCCACCTGCTCAGGCCTCAAACCCGACAAGACCAACCATCCCCCAGGCTTTACCGCCCCCATAATCGTGTTTCTCATCGCCAGCAATGTCCCCACTAAAATATTCGCAATTACCACATCGCCAGGAATAAACTCTCCGGGTACCACCTCCCGAGGATGAATCAGCTCTACTTCTTGATCCACACCATTAAGCAGCACGTTTGCTTTGGCAGAGGCCAAAGCATCGTAACACACATCAATTCCCACCGCTTCCCTCGCCCCGATCTGCACAGCAGCAATTGATAAAATGCCGCTCCCGGTGCCATAGTCTATAACCCTCTCCCCTCCACAAATCACACCCTCCTGACTCAAAAAATCAAGGCATAAATGTGTAGATGGATGGGAGCCGTCCCCCCAACCCTCGCCTGGCAGAATGCACAACTGCTGCTGCTGCTCTTCGGGCTTAGCGGAAAGTGGTGGAGGATCATGGTAGCTTTGGACGGGCACGACTTGGAAACGACCAACACTGACGGGGCTGAATCCAGGCTCTGCAGCAGCTTTGAACCAATTCACGGCATTAAGAACAATTTCTTTTTCGTATTTCCACCCGAGTAGAGTGCTGCTGCTGCTGCTGCTGCTGCTGCTGCTGCCGCCGCTTCGTTCATGCGCTTGTTGGCGCTCAATCATGGTCCAAGCCAGATGCATGATTGCTTCTACTTCAATTGTTCCCTCGACGGGCAGTGTGAGACTGAAGGAGAGCGGCTCTGCCGTAAAATAGGACACTTCCAGCGCGCCTTGCTCAATTAAGGCATCTGTAAGTTCCCCAAGCTCCTTGATCTCTTTCACAAAGGTGACCCGATAATGTTGTTGCTCTTTCAAACGCCTTTTCATTTTGACTGTGAACTGTCGATCTGACTCTTGATTCGCGGCGCCCCCTTCGACAACCGTAGCTTCGGCAGCGGCAGTATTGGGTAGAGGTTGTAGATTGGATCGTCGGCTTTGGTGATAGTCGGTGGAGGGGGTGGCGAAAGAAGAATGACATGGTGGAGGTAGGATGAAAGCCTGAGAGATAGCGCTGAAAAGGCCGAGCATGCTGTGGAGGAGTTGGGAGAAAGTCGGGGGGACAAGATTGTAAAACATCGGTGAGATCAAGATAGGGGATATCAAAGAAAGCACCAGAACGCCAGTCAAAAAGAGAAAATGGTCGCCACGATCCAAGATTTGTCAAGATAAGATATCGAGCGCGGCAGTATTGTGAATTCAACCTCCATGTAGACATGGTGGGGACCGCGTCCTCTGGAGTCTGCAGACGAAATCATATATTCACGCTATTGTCCCAAGGCTTGCGAGCCAGGAAGCACAGGGTAGGACGCCAGGCGAAAGCCACGACTCACCTGGAAATTATCAAGCGGTACCTTTGCTGTCGGCATTGTCTTGGTCGATGTCGATTTATCGGAGATTTGGAATCCATAGGTGCTGTAAAATGTATGCTTTGGAAATTTTTGTTTGAGGAAAGAGTGAAGTTGAGTGTCCCAAGGCCGAGGGAGGGGCTGGATTTCGCCGCCGCGAGATAGAGTTTTCCCCGGGTGGATTTTGATATGCGAAAAGGTCATTTTTTCCCCTCTCATTACTCTTAATCAATTCATGTCTCTCAGGTGTCCCGTAACTTCTTGATTATCTCTTAAAGTCACCGTGTTGTCCAATGGGAACGGGGTTTCCGAGGTTTCAGGGGTCAGCTGACAGGGCTGCTCTCACTTGTGAAAGTCGTTTTCGCGTTCTGCCAGTGTGTTCGTGCACGAAGTCGTTCAAGCCCGGAACGCGCCAGTCATCAAACACCACGACAGCAGTAAACTCACTGTAGGCTTCAATGAAAGGCCTGAACCCGCGCACTGCAAGCTCTCACCGACTTGCATTTTCCGGCGGCGGTGGGCAAACTCATCCTCTCCTGTGCCCTAGAGGGAATTTACTTTCGAATGGCTAATCTACTGTAACCTAGAGGGACTCTACTTTCGAATGGCTAATCTAAGCTCATTCTTTTTTCGTGGTATCGAAGCGGATCATGGTTATGTTTATCGAAAGATCGCATTTTTTGCGCCGATCACACCTCTCTGGCTTGTCCTCCAGTACATCGTCCTAATCACATTTATTGTGTGCCATTTATTGTGTTAGCGGAAGCAACAATTGGTGGAGCGATACAACATTTCATCGCTAGCTTATCTGCTGCCAATAGTGGCAAGCACTCAACCATCGGGGCGCCATGAGAGCGAAGGTTAAACATGGAGCTACGCTACCTGTCACGTGTTTCACGCCCTTGGCAGTTCTCGCGAACGCCGGACCTGGACGTCCTCGTCGCGTCATTTTCGGTCTCATGGGCCTTCCCGCTTTGCCCACGTGTACCTTTTCAGCTTATTAATGCTGGTTAATTCCAGTAAAATTGAGGCATCGGAGAAGCGGAGCGGGGGAACCTCACGACCACGGAGCTGAGGGTACTCAAAGACCAAACCTGCGGTACCAAGACATAGTTTGTTTGTTTCGTGTGTGCCGAATAAAGTTCTGATTGCCAATGCGGTAAAATTAGCTGCAAGGATATGCTTCCTTCGAAGGAAGTACAAAGCGTACACCAGGAACCTCGATATCGTGAAACGCTTTACTCGGCTGCTGCCACCGACCACATTAGGAGATTGAAGGTGGAAATGATGCGTGGGTTATAACTTGCGAAATCTAGTTCGATGCTGGGTTAATATTCATAGAATAGCGTCAGGAGGGACTTCGGCTAAATGCACTGCTAGGAGACGCGCATGCCGAACAAGAAATAGAAAGGCGGTAATACTGTATGAAGTTCAATGCTTTAATATTTCAGAAAGAAATAGTGAGTGTACTTAGAGATGCGCACTACTCGAGGGCGTTGGTTCCCCACAGGAAGGGTGATATACATCTAGTTACATGTTTTCCTGTCTACTATAATTGGTGTCTGTGGTCGAAGTTTTTTCTTTGTTTCAGGTCAATCAAAGCACCTTTTCTGGTTCTTGTCGTACCGTTTCCATCCACCGCCATGCAAACATTTTCTACGTTTCTCTGTCAACTTGCCCCATACTCTATCCGAGTTCTCTGTCACTTCATCACACTTTCCGTCGTCCCAAGAAGAAGTCTTTGCCCTCCGCCGATGTTCCATTTTTCAATGTCTGCCAACGAGTGTGGCAAGATTCAATAATTTGAACGGCCTCCATGGCAGATGTGGGAATCTCAGAGACCAGTGAATTCACACCCTTCCCCTCTGCCGTCTTGTAGTACTTAAGCCACTGAACTAGCCGCGTGATTGTGCCTGCGGAAAGATTTTGATGAAGGATAGTGGTATCAGACAAGCAAATGTGGGAATCAAGGGATTAGCACCACTGACCACCCTGCGAAAAAACACCTTCTGTGCGCTTTTCTCTTACCTGGCTTCATATTTTCCAGAGAAGAAATATCCTGGATTGAGCCCGCCTCTTCCTGACGGATGACAATAATTTTCGAATCTGACTCACCGCTGTCGATCAAGCGCAATGCACCCAGAACCTTAAAGTACATAATAGAAACGCTCATGAGTTACTATCATCTGTTTAAACAAAATGTTGCCATCAACGCTAATTGATCAAAAGCATTACCTTTACTTTTACAACGGTACCAATCGGCAGGGGACTAGAGCCGACCTCAATTATGTCCAAAGGGTCATTGTCCCCTCCATAACCTCCCTCCATAGCAGCAGGATCTTCCCATGTCTGAGGCAACATGCCATAGTTAAAATGTGGACTCCCATACATATAGAAGCGCAACGAGCCATCGTCGTGCGTGTCTTGCTTGATGGGATTGCCTGAGAATAAAATGTGTACAAAGTGACAGTGAAGAGATAGATAGTTCTAACATTCAGGCCATCGAGGATCCTCTCGCTCACCTTGAATATTCTTTTGTACTTCCAGCTTGGCGGTGGTGAACATAGGAATCTCAATTACTCCCGTGTACACATCCTGGGACGCCTTCAGTGGAAGGTCGTGCCAGGGTGAAATAGTTTGCCCTTGCTGTTTCAGGTAGACAGTAAAGTCCTTGGTGCCATACTGACCCTCAACACCGGTGTCGGCAGCGAGAGGCGCTCTAACGATTGGCTGGCTCCAAGGCACCCACCGTTTTGTCTCAGAATTTTGGTAGTAATCCACTACGATCGCCCACCCAGTTGGCACCATAAATCCAGGAGGAACGCAATTGGCCGCCACTACGTCAGTAGGCATGGGCAAGCTGCACGGCACGGCACCATTGCGGGCTAGCAGGCGCATCTTGCTTCCCGAGATGGAGATGAAGTCGTCCTATTGTGAATTGCGCAACACAAGTGGGGAATGATGAAAGGATGTGAGGCCATGGATACACGTGAACTTATGAATGTAAGAACAAACACCCCCATCCATATGTACCGGGCGCTTTGGGTCAGGCGTCTTCATAATGTGGTCACGTTTATCATATTTGACTTGTTGAAAAGCCACAAGCTCCATCTCGCCCAGTCCAGGGGAAGTTTGCAGGACGTAGCGTCCATGGTCTGGATGATACAGATCGTCCTCCATCAATGTGGCAGCCTCAGTAGAGCCTTTCATGCCTGCAGGATCTCGTCCTACGACGAAAAAGCCCGCACCAGCATTGCGGCGGGACTTGGCGTGGAAAATGACTTCTGTTGGCCCGGCATAAATCATGGGTGCAGGCCAGATGGCCATCACCGTGGTCTTGGGATCAAGCATGCCTTCGTTCAAGACGGCCACATGCTGTTTTACCCGGACATCCAAGGGCACATCATCTTTTTTCGTCCAACCGCCTAGCGGAGAAAGCCATAAGATGGGATTTTGATAACCTACGATGGGCGGGAAGAAAAGGAAGGGAGAAAACGGAAGGAAATGCATGACATGTCGACGAGATTGCAGTAAATCCCAATTCCCCTTCGTGCCTCCACTGACAGGTGTTCGACAAAATTTACGTACCTTTGGCAATGAGCTTCTCGCGAGCAGTCTTCATCAAGTAAGCATGGCCGGCATGCGTGGGATTCCGCGTTTGGAAAGCAAAGACGGCATCAGCACCCCTTCGCACAAACTCATCCACCAATTCCTTAGCCGTTAATCGATACTGGTCCAGACCGTCGTTGTACTTGATACGCCCAAGGAGCTCGATTTCACCACCCAACAGCCAGTCGCCACCCGAGTAAATGTGTTTTATGTAAGGGTGGCCAGGGTCAATGACCCCGAATGTACGTGTCACAATTTCTTCCTTCCGATTCTTGTAGATTTCTGGGTTACGCAAAATGGCCACCACCACGCCATCCTTGGTACTGAGCGCCACTGAGGACTTCCCGGACTTTTCCACGCAAAACTTGGTAAAGTCGCTGATGGGCAGGACAATAGGAATAGACATAGACACGCGGTTGCGCGTAGTGTAGCCTGTTTTTGTTTGTGTAGCGTCGAGGCGATGGAGGGTGAAAAGACGCACGGAAGTAAAAGGAAGGCAAACGACTAGGCCTCCATCAATCAAGCGAAGGTTCTTACCATTCCATTCCGTGGGCGCTTCCAACTGTCCTTTATGTCCAGTCACATTGTAGGGATCCACCAACAAGCTGTTGTGGTGCAGTGTCTGCACCAGCGCGCCCTCACGCATGAAGCCCTTGAGCGGCGCAGCCCATCCCTCTCCAATTGTCTGCAGCCAATTCAAGTCGATGTCGGTCAAGAGGACACGGGGAAGCGTCGCGGCCTCGGCTTTCTTGGCATTCAACTGTGTTTGTATGGGGGACGAATTTGAATTCAAAGCCAGACTTTCCCTTCCCTTTCCGGCCACTTAATTTCATTTACCTGCGACGAAGGCACGTGCAGATCCACGACCTCGCCTCCATCCGGAAGAGGTAAGCCCTTCGGGTAGACGTCGCCGCCTTCCAGCACGCCCTCCGCCCGGAGTTTCTGCATGAAGACCGCGACGCACTCCTCGATACTCATTTTGTAGTTGGGCAGTATGATCTCGGGCTCCAAGGGAGGCTCATAGGGCGCGTCAACCCCCGTAAAACCCTTGATCTCCCCGGCAGCAACCTGGAAGAGGTATAAGACACAAGGAGGCAACAGATTAGGATTCCGCGGCAGATTGATTTCGCCGACCAAAGGCGACTGACTGACTATCAAACCCACCTTTTTATAGAGGCCTTTGGGATCGCGGTCTTGCACAACGTCCAGAGGCACGTCCATAAACACCTCCATGAAGCTCAAGCCTTGGTTCTCATGACGTTTGCGGGCTATATCACGGTCCTCACGGTACGGTGACACCAGGCTGACGATCGTGACGGTTCCTGCGTCATTCATGAGACACGCTAGCTCTCCCACACGACGGACGCTCTCGGCCCGGTCCGATGCGCTGAAGCCCAGGTCCTGGAGAAATAAATGGGGAGTGAGATATCCACGCGCGCATTATACGAAGCGCACAGGCGACCAAGATTAGAGCGGGGAGAGAGCTTAGCGATCTGTAAGGAGGGTCGTACATACCCGGTTTAGGCCCGTGCGGATATTGTCACCGTCCAAGCGATAGACGTGCTTCCCGTGCCTCAAAACAAGCTCTTCCTCCAGAGCCTTGGCGATAGTACTCTTGCCGCTGCCGGAGAGTCCCGTCATCCACAGAGTGATGCCCTTTTGCCCCACCGCCGCGTAACGCTTCTTTCGTGGAAGATGACAGGCCTCTTGAGACCCGCCTTCGCCCGCAGCGGCACACTCAATTATATGAGGCGGTGTCAACGACAGCCTCTGGGCGCGCAAGTCGCCCAGGTCAACATTGGTCAAGTCCATTGTAGGGCACTGCATGTTCTCGGTCCTCGACAGGACGTAAATGATGGCCAGAAGCACCGTCCTATGGTGGAGGGGGGCCGACCGCAGTGATAAGAAGAAATGTACAGAACCCAAATTGTATATTCTCTCACTAAATGCTAGCCACGCAAACCTGCTCCATATATATCGACTTACAGTCCAATGCAGAAAGGCATGCGCCTTTTGAGAGCGACGTCGTCCTCCGCGTAGGAGGCCGGGCCACCGCCCATGGCTGGCACCGTTTCTGGCAAACCGCCACCCGCTTGCTGTGCCTCTTCCTGAGACAACGCGGCATATTTCCATACCGCCATGCTATTTCTATCTAGTGTGTGTTGTTTGGATGGAAGAAATAATTTTGCGTCAAATTTATGATTCATGCATCCGCGCATGGGGCATTTTCCGTGTTGTTCTACATATTTGAAAACGCAAGAATGCTTCCTTGCTGCGTACCACACCTACCAAGGAGTGGCCAGGACCAACATACGACTGCGTAAGTTATTTAGGGTTGGTGATGAAGCAGTTGCGGCTGCGCTGCAGCGGAGAGATCACCTTCTTAGTAGAATTCGAGCGGCGTTTGCCCGCCTTCGCCTCCCTGCATGAGCGATGATTGATGCAAGAGACCGTTGCATGAGACTCCCTAAGAGAAGAATTCGGGCGGCGTTTGCCCGCCTTCGCCTCTCAATATTATTATATAATGAGTGTATTATAGGTCCGTTATTTACCTTTTCTTACCACTTCATGTCAAGTGGTCATTCTCACTATTCGTTAGACAGGCACCTAAAAACCACCTGCCACCGAATAATGCAATCGAAAAAGCGTTGCGTTGATGGCTCTGTATTGTAGTAATTAATAACTAGCTGGAAAGCCCGCACTTTTGCGGGCGGGTGCTCGAAAGAAGTTCCAGTAGTGAAAGAAGTTGTTACAGGAGTGCAGAACAGGTGAGAAGCGGGGAGACGTCTGTGGAAGTGAACGTGGATATTGTGATGGAGGTGTGTATATTTATGGCCGGGGAAGCTGGAGCGCATGAGAGTGGTTGGGAAAGGAGAGATTTCCGGATAAGTAAAAGGTTCGAAAAGAGAAGATGGAGAGGGAGAAGAGTATTTTTGTTTTACATGCAATCAAAATCACTTATTATGATTTGTTCTTTTTTTTGTTGCTACATATGTACAGCGTGTTACAACAACTACAAAGTTGTGGGGGCTTTTACAGTTGGAAGATTTGTTGTTGCTGTGGTTTTTGCTGTCGGGTTGGCGGGGTTGTCGGAGGAGCCGTAGATATGGTTTATGAGGCGTTTCGGGTCTTTGGCCAACTCGGGCGGAGGGAGCGTGAAGGCCAGAATGAGCAAATATTTGTGGCGAGAGGGAGGCGATGGCGTTGCATGTGGGGTGTGAAGCGGGTCTGGAAGGGCAGGGGGCCGCCCTTCCCCAATGGCGAGGAGGAAGTCGGCGAACGACTCGAGCTGGTGGTCAGGTTCGCCGGCCAGACGAGCTGCATGAATGTGCATGTTTTCGGGAGTCTCATGCAACGGTCTCTTGCATCAATCATCGCTCATGCAGGGAGGCGAAGGCGGGCAAACGCCGCTCGAATTCTACTAAAAAGGTGATCTCTTCCGCTGCAGCGCAGCCGCAACTGCTTTATCACCAACCCTAAATAACTTACTCCTCCTCCTCTTGCTATTGCTCCTGCTCCTACTCCTGCTCCACGCCCTCATTTCCGTCCCCCTCCTCTTCCCTCTCCTCAACCCTCTCTACTTCCTTTTAAGTCTGGGAGGTGGGGAGGGGAAGGGAAAGACGATAGGTCATCTGTCTGGATTCACTGCCGATCATGATAACGGCAGAATGGAGGAATGACGGGAAAGGGAGGGAGGCATGGAGGAGAAGAAGGAGGGAAGGAGACACGTTCACGCACATACCCGGCTACTAGTAGTCCCATCGCTGATTTGGTGTGCTAGATGCAGGAGAAGGGGCTGGGGGAAGAAAGGGAAAATTGCCTGACAAAGAGAAGAGGAAGAGAGAAAAAGAGGGTGTATAGACGTGAATGTGTGCTCTTGTGAACAACAAGAGGAATTGTGAATACATGTCCACATGTGTGTCTTCATCCGATACTGAACATAGAACAGAGATTGAGAAGGGAGGGAGGGAGGGACAGGGGCGAAAGGACAAACACAGAGTACATACACACCACGCAGAAGGCAAAACCACCTACACGCGTTATGCGAGAGTGGCAGAGAAAAGGGTTCGATGGTTAGAAATGGAAGGAGGCGATAGTTGGATGTTATTTCCTCCCTCCTCAGCCCCATGGTAGACCTCTGACATGAATTGCACGAGCAGCAGCAGGAAGGAGAGGGGGAGCAAGGGGAGGAGATATGGGAGCAGGAGCAGGGGAGAAGGGACGTGTGGGAGCAGGAGTTGTGGGAGCAGGAGCAGGAGCAGGAGGGAGAGGTGGTGTTGGACCAGGAGCAGGAGCAGGAGGGAGAGGTGGTGTGGGAGCAGGAGCGAGAGGGAGAGGAGATATGGGAGCAGGAGCGGGAGAAAGGAAAATTGTGGGAGCAGAAGCAGGAGCGAGAGGGAGAGGAGGTATGGGAGCAGGAGCGGGAGGGAGGAAAAGTGTGGGAGCAGAAGCAGGAGCGAGAGGGAGGGGAGGACGGATGGGAGGTAGAGAATGGGTGGGAGGGGAAGCAACAAAAGCAGAAGCAGGAGGAGGACAAAGAGGAGGAAGAGGAAGAAGAGGAGGGGGATGGGCTTTTGCGTGCCGGCAATTCGAGGACTTTGCCGGTGTGAAACTTGAAAACACTTGGTATCTCGAGATGGCAATGGGGCACGCAACATCCTGCGGGTGTACAGGAGTATGGTCCGTGGAGAAGGCCGTCCCCATGATCTTCGGTTTGGTCAACCGCGGCAGGTGATGCGGACGCTGGATAAGTTGCCTCCCCTTTGACCTCCTCTTTTCCCTCCCCCCTCCCAGCCCTGTATGGGCCATCCGAGGACTTTGCTGATGAAAAACCCTGTCGAAGCCATTTAAAACTGGGCAAAAATCAGGGAATAATGTGCAACATTTTTTGGAAGACTGTCCCTCGTGTGTAGTCCTGAGAGGAGGCACGCTTGTGTAAACACTTGTTTGCGTTTATTTGGGGATAGGTTGCACGCGATAATTTTAGGATTGTAGCAACACCAGAAAAAAAAAAGTGGGCCTTCACCAACCACCGTTTTTCACACCTCGGTTCCCCAACCAAAACTTTTCATCGGCAATGACAAGATTAAATAACTTAAATAAAAAGAAAAAAACAGCCACTATCAATCATAGGCAAGTTTTCTTTCGCTTTTGTTTCATCTTGGGGGGTCGTTGCTTTGGTTTCTTTTAGCTGTGATTCACTCTCTGTTCGAAGACTTGAAAATATTTTTCGGGAGGCGAAGGAATAAGAAAGGAGTGAGAATGGGAAAAAAGATGCGTGCGGGGCAGCATCGAATAAAATAAATTAATGTTAAAGTGCGGCGCGAAGGACAGGCGGACAATGTCCGTCACGTATGTCTTGGAAAAAACGCGCGCGAACTCCTTCCTTCCCTTCCTTTCTCAAATCAGCTGGCGGCCTCTCTTCCGCTCTCTCCACTCTTTCCGTCACCAACCCTGCTTACTCCTGCCACGATTGAAAGTATCAAAAGAGGGGGGCAAAAAGGAAAAGGCATTCAACAACCTATCACTTTAGCGCACAGTTGAGGGGAACAGAGCGGATTATGGACGCGGGCGAGAGATACTGATGAAGCCGCCTTGCCCAATAAACAATGGAAGCTCACTAACACCACACAGAAACATACACAATTACCAATCATTTGCCCATACCGTCCTGGTGTCGGTCTTGCTTTTCAGACGGGGGCATTTGTACAGTTGTTCTTCAGTTCTCTCATTGGGACCCGTAGGCGGAGAAACCGACCGGGCGGGCCAGATAACATCTTGCTTTGCTACTTTTTATTCTATTTCTGTGGGTCTGGGGGGGGGGGATAAAGCATCAGGATATGCGTGGCAAGAAATGTTCTGGAACCTCCGCTTCCTTCTCTCAGCTCCCACCTGTCTTTATAGCTTTCGATTGGAGTTACTTGTGGGTGGTGGCACGGGCCCCAACAAATCCTCCATTTCATCCTCGAATCTCCTCGAGCTGCTGCTCCCCACACTGCTCCCGCCGCCCCCGCTGGGCATGCCGAAATTGAGGCCATCACCCCCCTCCAAGCCCATCTCTGACTCCAAATCATCCAGGTCAGCCGCCATAAGGTCCTCTTCCTCCATGTCCTGCTCGTAGGCGCAATAAGATCCGGAAGAGGTGCCACCACCGCCCGCAGGGTGCCCGGGCACGCCCAGAAGCGGGTCGTTGCCGTTGCCGATTTCTTGGTCCTCATCGCCGTCGATGTCCTCCAGAGCCACCTTGGAAGCGCGCAGCTGGCTGTCGATGACGTCGAACTTGCCCTGCAGGCGCTCGTTGGCCTTGCATTCAGCGATGAGGTCGTCGCGCTTACGCTTGAGCGCAGACTTGAGTTCGGAGATATCGAAGAGGTTGGCCATATCGCCCTCGTAGACGCGGTCTAGCTCCTGGCGCAGGTAGAAGGGAAACTCGTCGATGAAGGGCATCAGGAAGAAGCAGTTGAATTTCATTGCTACCGAGCGCGCGAAGTGCTCTCGCCAGGAACGGATGATGTGCTGAACCAGCGCCGACACCACGGCATTGGTGCGGTTGGAGTTGCGCACGCAGGCCGCCTCCTCCATCAGCTGCAGCAGGTCGCGGTTGTCCTGGTTGAAGCCGTCCGAGCCGCTGGGCGACAGCGCCGTTGCCTCGTCCCAGTGATCCACCCCCTGCTTGCCGGCACCAAGGCCTAGCCCCTGATGTTGCTGGGCGGCTTTCTGCGCTTTGTCCGAGCGCCGCGACGAAGGCGAGGCGGCAGCCACGGTCTGCATGGTGTAGACGGAGATCGAATGAGATTGGGGCAGGGAGCGTTGGAGTGCGCCCGCGCTGCGTTCGTGCAGGTCCCAGGTGACGAAGCGCGTCAGGGCCTTGAGGTCATCGCGGCAGCGCACCAGGCAGTCATCCACTGTCTGGTGCACAAAATTCTCGTAGATGCGGCGCACTATCTCCTGGAAGGGCCGGTGGTGGGTCTCCTCTAGCCCCTTCCCATTCCGCTGCAGCATGAACTCTGTAATGGGGTACAGCCGCTTCATGATGTGCGTCGTGCGGTGCCGCAGCGCCTCTAGCATCGGCTCGAACGAACACCGAGCCTGAATGAAAGGGAGAAATGAAGAGGACGGAGCAAGATACATATAAGTGAGCTTACGACAATCCTCGTGGCGCCCAAGACTTAGAGAAAGGGGAAAGACCTGAGGCCCAATCCTTACCCATCCGCGTGCAACCCACCTACCTTTTCAACGGCGATGACGCAGGCTGCGCGCATGAAATTGACGCCGTCGTGCATGTCTCCCACACCGGCGGCGTTGGCAATCTCGTCCTCGGTTATGACAGGCGTCTTCATCAGGCGCACAGCCAGCGTAAACTCGCGCAAAGCGCGGTGGTACTGGGCACCGCCGAAGAGCCGGTGGTGTGCGTTCCCAACCTCATCGTCCATGATACGCTCCCACCGCTCGGCCGGAACGTCCTTGGCATCAAGGAATGAGCCGCCACGCAGCTGCTCTGTCTCCAGCGTCTCGCCATACTGGGCTGGCGAAGCCTGAATAGTGCCCTGGATGACCGAGCCTAGTGAGCGGAGGAAAAACTCCCGGAAGTGGTTGGCCGTCTTTTTCAGGAAGTCCATAGATAGCGCCTCAAGCTCCTGATTCGTCTGGCCCAGCTTCATCTCAGCCGACCGCAGCTCGCCCTGAGAGGAAATAAGGGGCGGAGTGAGATCATAAGTCAGTTGGCTATTTGATCGCGCACGTTTGAGTCTGGACTGACAGCAACTCCAGGAGCGAGGAGATGGCCTTACTGCCTTCTTACCTGCAAGAGAGGGACGATCTTGGCGACATTCCGACGGTAGCACTCCTCCACACGCTTCTCAAGAAATCGCCGTAGCCGGCTCACACCTGTTGACGGAGAGTATTTGAGAAATGGAGAGAAGCAGAAGCCATGCTTAGCACATTGTCAGCCGTTCTGCCATCTTCCTAGCCCTTAACCCAATCAATCTTCCTATAGCCCATCCTAAACCTATCTCCATGGGGAACGGCGACAGAAAAGTATATGATACAACCGCATGCACTCACCAACGCGTTGGATGAGGGGGGCCGCAACGACACTGCCGAGGCGAGCCTCAATTCGAGCGTGGTCATACTTCTCCACCTTCTTGACGGCCTCCACGAAGACCTCGTTGCTGATGAAGGCCGAGTCCTTGCCCATACCCACGCGGCCGCAGGGCACGCTGGTGTAGAAAGGGCCGCCCAGCATCTGCGGGTACAACTTCTGAATCAGCGGCGCGCGCAAAAAGTCCTCCAGGTCCTCGCTGGTCCCAAACTGTGGGAGCTTCGTGTCGAACTTCCGAGAGAACAGGCGGGAGGAGGAATACGATGAGATGAGATGATAGAGGACTACATGTCATAACCGCCTCTAATATTCTGCATTCTTCCCTTTCTTTCACCCTGGCTCTCATCACCGTCGTCCTACCAATCGACCGGTCTCTTTACCTTAGTGGTGACAAGTACGGTGCGGCGAAGGTCCGGATCGGCCTGCATGACGATGTTGCGGGTGGTGGAGTGCTTCCAGTCCGTGGTGTCCTCGACGCAGAGAATCAGGTAGTCTTGGCACTTCATCTTCTCTAGCACCAGATGTTCTGCCTCTTTGGCCGCCTGCGATAGTAAATCAAAATAGAAAGGTCGATGGGTCAGTCGAATCAATCAGGGGTGCTCGATCTAGCCTCTCCGCAAGGGCACGCATGCCCAGGAAGGCCCTGGCTCCTTGAGGCCGGCTGGCTGCTGGGAACGTACCTGTTGCAGCTGCCTTTGCTGCTCGTTCATGTGACGGAGCTTGGCAGGGGCGCTCAAGAGGCCCGGGGTGTCGATGACGATCATATTGGGGCAGAAGCGGTACTCCACACGGACCATGATCTCGCGGGGGTCGAAGCACCGCAGCTCGTCGTTCTCCAGGCGCTTATTCTCACCTTCGATGTATTGCTGTCGGGGGTGGACGAGTGCGGAGAAAAGCAGATGAGTCGAGGGATACATTTAATCTCACGCCGAATTAAGCCCTCACAAAGCACTCCGTCCCAGCTTCTCCCTGTCCGTAAGCGGGAGAAGCCCTACCTGGATCTCCTTGAGCGAGCGCGCCTCCTCCTTGCCGTTGTCTAGGGTCAGGAAGCAATGGGGCTGGCTGCAACGCGGGTTGTACTGCATACGCAGCGCAATAGGCCGCCGCGTTTTAGTGCCTCCCCCCACCTGGTTGAACTGGAAGCCCATGAGAGCCTCGATGAGAGCGCTCTTGCCGCCTGTCTGCTGGCCTACTATCAGGATGGCCGTCGCATCGAAGGGCTTCTGGAAATCCTGCGCCAGGCTATGCAGCAGATTATAAGCCTCGTATAGCTGTTCCTTCTGCTGCTTGCGGTTTGCCTTGCTGCTGCGGTGGTAAGGCTTTGGTAGGGATGGGGAAGGGGAAAGGCGGGGTGATGATGTTGGACGCCGCATGGGGACATGGTGGCTGATGGAGCATCAAACAAGAGTGCATGCGCGCTGCCTTTTACAAACTTAAATCGCATCTTATCTTACCTTAGTAGTGCCCGCAAAGCTATAGATGTCGTCCGTCATGGACGACGCGGAAGAAGGCGGTCGGAGACTCAAAGAGGAAGCTAATGGGAGAGCCAGGAGGTACAGAAGGCATGCGAATGTCGCGCCAAGGAGCATTCCGCTGCTACCAGCTGCTCGCCGTTCCCTTCGCGTGCTGTCGTAGTACCACGACATTCTCTTGCTATTTGCGTGTACGCGAGAGTTGCTGCTGGTTTTACAAGTTCTTGTCTGGCGGCCTAGTAATTCGATCTGAGAGGAGGGTGGGACATGGATAGGGCGTGGAAACCCTGTGTGGATGGGACAAAAATGCGCACAGCAACCCCAGGCAAACCATAGCACTTGGGTGCGCATTTTAAGACGTACCGAGCAGCAACACACGACGTAAGGGGCTGTTGTCTATCGAGGAAAAAGGAATGAAGGCCTAGTAGAAAGGGGAGTTACTTAGGACGACCACACCATCAGAGCGATGGTGACAGCCTTTCCTTTCCGTGCCGTGCTTGTCCACTGACACCTGTGGGGGATTGGTGGGGTGGGTGGAAGAAAAAAAAAACAATCAGAGCCGAGGCAAGGAAAGAGATGGACAAGGCATACTCCCTCGTGTGATGAAGGAGGAGCCAGTACATGCAGAAAAGGGCGGGGAGCCAAGAGTAAGCCCCCCAAGGGCCTCGCCGAGACTACCACCGCCGCTCAATCTTCTCTGATCGCAAAGGTTAAATGTCACCGCCGTCGACGCGGCGGTCTGGTCATCTTGACATGTCAAATCACGGTCTCCACGGTTGCCCGCGGAAGCGGAAACTGGAGGGAAAACCTGGAGGGGGGGGTGGGAGCTTTTATGGATCTTGGCGAGTCGGCGGCAAACCGACAGGTGTCCAAATGGGCTCCCTGCACGTGGAAGTGCTGTCTGCGACAAATATGGGACAACTTAGCGCAATCGGGACCTCGGCACGGCCGACAAAGGGGCCAAGTCACGAACCTTAAAACTTGGTTGGGGGAAGAAGAGGAAAGTGGCGCGGAAAAGCTGAGCGTTGGCTGAGCGCGCACAACGCGCGTAGCCCATATGTCCGCGGTCTACCGGCATGGACGTACGGCATTGCAGGAGTAGGATTTCTCGTTCATTTGAAGGCTCACATTCATCTATGAAAAACCCAACAAGACGAGGAGGTGAGACATCCCTCTTTGATATCGTTGACCAAAAGCAAAGTAAGATTTATTTTTTTCTTACCACATCACGCACAAACTCTGCGCGGGAAAAAAGTGCCCGCATGAGCACAGAGGCGACAAACTGCAACATGTCTGCAAAAGGAACGTGTACCTCTACCAACGTAGAATGAGGTGCAGGGAGAGCAAACGAGGAGTTACCACTTGTTTTTTCCCTTTGCTTCCTTGGATTATTTTTTTGAAAGGTCGTCTGCGGTACTTCAGGCGTATCTCCTTTTCTTAAGCGTCGAAGCGGTACAAAACTCCGTTGGGGATCATCCCCGCTCATGTGTGTCCTCTGCATGCCACCATAAATGCATTCACGCATATCACTCGTTTCAGTCAGCAACAGAGGTCCGAGCCTCTTTGCCTTGTCATGCACTTAGCCGAAGACATTGAACTTGCTCTTTTGCTCCGTGGTAGCCTGTGAATTTAATCGGGGCAATTGAAATGGTGGCGTGTAAAATTCGCCAGCGAGAATGATGACAATGGAGATGCCTGCGGACGAAACACGTCTCTCCAAGCATAGGTGCTGTTCACGTTTCCACGCAAAGTGTACCCCCCCATCTTTCCTTAATTACGCATCACCCACCTTCTTTTCGTACTGGCCGTACTGTGACTCGTAGACGGTGTCATACATGCCCAACTCCACCTCCAAGCCCGGCCCGATGGGGTGCGTCTGGCAGGTGAGCACGAAACCATTCTTGGACTGCTCGGCTGAAAGCCCGTGGATAGCCTCCTGTGATGGGGTAGAAACGGTGAGGGCAAGGGAGAAGGGGGAGGGGAATGGTTATTGTGTCGATAGGAAAAAGCAACGGTGCCACAAGCGGCGTGCCTGCCCCTCACGCAACAGGGCTTCCCCCCTTTCAAATTAACGTAAAGCTAGTGCTTACCTTTTTCGAGCCCGGCATGGCAATGATACGGCCTGCGCACGTGGTGCAAATTCCGTTGCGGCAAGAGCAAGGCACGTCCCACTCCTTTTGGTCAAGGGGAATATGTATAGTTAGAATTATAAGACATTTTATGCTGTATCCTCCAATCTTTGCAGTAAACCAAACAATGTGCCCGCTTCCTCCCTTATCGCCCTCTCTGATTAAGGCCCCCTCCAGAGTGTCATCGGGAGAGTCTCATTTGGGCAACACCTACCTTTAGGGCAGCCTCCAAGATTGGGGTGTCCTCACAAACGGTCAGCACCTTGGTCTCTCCGAGATACGTCATCTTCACCTCCCACGATCTGTGTCCAGAGCGGGTTTTTGGTTTAAATAGAAAAGGTCGTGTGAGACAAGGCGCTGGACAAGGACAAAAGACGGTCCAAGAGGTGGGATGGGTTGGCACATGCGACTGTCAAGGGGGAAGATACATAGCACTGCAGGATAACAATGAATATCGACATAGTCACATTTTTTGCCTTCCTTCATTTGCAAGTTCTTTGAAGGAGCCATATAAAACTCGCTCTTGCCGTAGGCTGCCCGAGATATTATTCACGAGTCAGTATACGACTTACTTGGTGGGGTCAAGTTGGCCTTCGAGCTCAAGCGGTACAACTTTGACAGCCGAAGTTCTGTTCAGGGTGGGAGAGAGGAATGTAAGCTTGCGTGGCTCGCATGGGACAAGGACACCCCCGCCCTACAGTCGGAAGACTTACCTTCGGCAATGGACCCCTCTGGTGCCGGACAAGGGAAGGATGAAGGCTTTCGAGACGCTGAGGCTGCAGCCGCAAACCAACGCCGCAAGAGCAAATATACGCATGACGGCTTCTTGATGGGGATTTTCTGTGTGGTGTGGGGTTGTGCCAGCTAGACAGAGGGAAGCAAATGAGTATACTGCATGCATGGGGCACCCTGCTACATCCAGCACTCCTCACCACCGCACCACTCACTCGTCTTTTAGGACACCAAAAAAGTGTGACGAGGCCTTGATTGCACTCCAACTGACCAAGAGTCGACACCGTAAAACTGTGGAGTCCCGGGCGGAAGTCTATCAATTACGTTGTATATACTATATATATATACTGCCCTGCTTTGCTTGCTACGTGAAAAAGCTGTCAAGGTAAAGTCGCTTACCAACTCCCGCAAGAATAAGGGGAAGAATATGCAACATTTTATTATTGGAAGGCTTCCCCTCGTACGCAATTCCTAGAGGACGTCAGGCTGCATGCGATAGTTCATTGTAGAATAGCTACGACAGAAAAGAACTACATCAAGAAGATCCAATCCCCAGCTCATATCATACGACGACGACGAAACCTGCAGCTCGGAATTCCGTGTCGCAGGTTCCGTCCAATTCACCATATCATCCATTTCACCGTGTGAATGCCCTTCTCAAGCCCTACGCAAGCTCACACTCACAATGTACTCACAAACGTATAGGATCATCTCTGCGTTGGATTCGATCTTGCTCGTTGGCACCCGCTTCATCCCCCGCACATTGTATTGACCCATCATCATCGCTAGCGCATCATCAGCCCTCATTCCATGTCCTTCGGCACAACAACCAATGCCTTTGCGTTTGGGGGTCTCAAACCAGCGGCTTCCGCTTCTCCATTTGGTGCCAGTCCGGCTGTAGCGCCGTCGTCTTCGCTCTTTGGAGGCACTAGCCATGGGGGTGGACCATTTGGGGCAGGCGGCGGGTTATTCCCACAGCAGCATCAGCAGCAGCAGCAGCAGGAACAGCCTTTTACGGGGGACACAAATTTCTCGGCATTACCTCAATACATGCAGATAAAGGTCTGGGAGTTGCACAAGCTGGTCAAGGAACACAGAGAGCATGCTGAGACCGTCAACAAATTCAGCACGCAGAGCTACGCGCTGGATCAGCACACGAAGGTAAGGTGAAGGAAGAGAAGTGCGTGAAAGAGCAGCTCACAAGAGGGGGGACGAAGAGAGGAGAATAGAATGGCTTGGTGTACTGCTGAAAGCTTTCGGCCGGTCGCGTTCAAACTAAGGCATATTTTTGCATTTTCATATTGTAGGTTATGGACAGCTGTTTGTCTTCCTAAGTTTGTCTTTTAGATTGGTCTGTTCAAAGGAAGACGTCTCAATTAAATTTTTCGTCGCTAATTACTTTTTTTTTTCTCGTATTGTCATGGTTGCTCTCTTCCAATGCCCTCTCTCCCCCTTCCCACACACCCCTCTCTTGACAGAAACTGAAGCTGCACATTTTGCGAGTGCGGAATGCGCACGCTGAAATCTCACTGCTATCTGATGAGTTGCGCACGCAGGTTGAGCGTTTGCGCGGTTTTATCCAGAAGCTCCAGGCGGCAGAGAACGGAGCTTTGCAGTACTCTATCCCTCGGGCTGCCGGGATTGAACACTGGCAGCAGCGACAAGATAACCATACCGACATTTTGCGAGAAATGGTGGGCCAATGCGAGGCGCGCCTGCAGGAATACGGCGTCCACATCCAGGAGCTGTACCGTAAGGTTGTGCCCAGCCGCGGCACCGGGGACGAGGCCCGAGAAGGACGTGACGAGTTTTCCAGGTAAAGGATAGACGGAATTAAAGCGGTGGGGCTGGTGATAATAGGCCTCCCGAAATGGTGGTGCGACCTCACGAGGAATCGCGGCATTTTTTGGTCACCTTCTCACACACGGACCCGCTTTTTATTTTCTGGTGCTGCCAACAGGCAAGTTACGCCGGATCAGCTGGCGACTCTTATCCGGCTTCAAAACGATGCACTCCTCAAGGTAGCGGCCCAGGTGGCGGGCATGCACGAGATGGTGGAGCGGCTGAGAAGTGAGTGGAACTCTCGCACGGGCCAAGACCCCTTCGTGGTAAGAGCTGCACATGTCTAGTTAGAGGTCAGAAAGAAGGGAACGTGAAACCCCGATTACCTTCCCCACATCACCTTGACCTATACTTACCGTCAGGAATTGGATCGCGTCAATGCCGAGAATGAGGAGCAGAAGCGCAAGATGACCCGCATGGTGATACGTTCTTCCCAGGAATCTCTAACACAAGAAAGCTTGACTTCCTTTCAGGTCGGTTATTCTGCTTCCTTGATCCCGGCGTCTTTCGGCCAGCGTGCCTCGGCCAACATTGCAGCTCCTTCTCCTTTTACTTACTCTATCGATGGGCCAACTACGTAAGTGCTCATTAATTTGGCCTTATCACAGTCTTTCTTTGATCGCTCACTCTCTCTCGCTGTACATTTGTAAATTATCATCGCAGTGCTGTCGCGGGCACGGATACATTGACAACAAGTCCCTTTGGATACCCCGCGCCGGATTCTATCGACCGCACAGGACGATCCACGAAGGCCAAATCCCGACGATGAGAGACGGCAGATAGAAGTCAGTTACATGCACAGCCAGTGAGGCATAGCAAAGAAAGTATGCAGCAGAATCAACATTGGCCAGCAAATGAGCGGTGAGCTTACCACCTTTATTTCATTTTGCTTTAAGTGTTTCCATAGGGAACTTCTTCACAAGAATAAGTCGAACACGTTACGTGTCTTGAGATTGTTTTCTTCGTGCAGGTAGGCATATTATGAGTAAGTCATTATCGGTCACTGCCTTTCTACTGCTTTCTGGTCACTCTTGGTTATCTTCGTGTAGTATCTTCTCTTTACCTTGACCTCACTTCCCAGCATTATGTGTTCTTCCATCTGCCTAACAATCAATATTAGATATGATAAGTCGCTTTAGAGCTCCTCGTCATACCCCGCACATCCTAAAAAACGTGCAAGAAGGCAAGTCCGTCCATCAGCCAACATGATGATGGAGAGACGTGCCCGACTGGACTTCTTTCGCAAACAGTTGCGGTCCCAGACACCCTACACGCATTTCCAATTTCTTGACATCCCTCCTCACTTCTCCTTCCTGCTCCTTCCCCCCCTTCTTAATCCTCACAGCCTGTCGCTGCTGTCGCTGCAGCTGCTGCCGCCCTTGCTTCTTCATTTTGCGCCATTCCTGTCCCTATAATGAGAACGTGGTAATTAGGGCACAAGCACGTGGGTTAATGTATGAATGGGTGTGGGTGTACTTGCGAATATTTTGGTCGTGCTAAGGCTCTGAAACAGCCCCAGCATGAAGTAACTCCCACCTCTGTTTCATTTCTATCCTTCGTCCCAATCACCCGTCCGTACCAACCATCTCCAACGATGGGGACTACCGTACCATCGCCTGCCTGAATCGCCGATCTGTCAGCGAGGTAGGATGGGAAGAGATACCGTCCAGGGGTCAGACAGTGTCTGATTGCGACTGCGAGCGTTGCTTTCGTCTGGCATGGGCGAGCCCAGACGAAAGGGAGTCACAAAATAACATGCACTCGCTAACTCTTCTTCTCAGACTCCCTACTTCTATCTCTCTCTCTCCCTCATGTTAGGCTCACGTACCTCTGCCCTTCCTCACCACAAAACGCTGCCTCCTTCTCTTGTGGAGAGGGTGGCACCGCTGGCTGAGGAATTGACGATGTGGCCGGCCCCTCATCCTTCGCATCCGTCTTGCTCTCCTTCTCTTTCTTCTCCATCTTCGAATCTGTGGCGGCGACTTGTTCGAGCGCTGCTGGCTGGATGTCCTGCTTAAAACTCTCCTTCCAGCGGGTGAAGGCCGCCTTAGCCTTAGTCTGGATTTCGGCCTCTGCGTGTTTCCGGAGCCCTTTAACCACCTGGCCCACCCCTTATGGTTAAGGCAGCATAGTAGAGAAAGGGAGAAGAAAGTCAAAGGGGATAAAAGGGAGGCGGGGGGATAGTATAAGCACCATACATACGTACCGCTCTCCGTCAGTTGCTCAATGGTCACAGCCATGGACGAAACTTTTTCCTGTAAAATAGGGAGGGTGAGAAGAGACGGGGTGAATGTGAGACGCGCGATAAATCATGTTAAATGGTCTGTGGTGGTGCTTTCGTTGTCTGTCTCCTTTCCTCACCAAGGTACTGCAGATTTTTGGTACGTTCAGGTTTTGGTCGTCGAGCAGAATCTGTAGGTTACGTGACAGACGGTTGAACCGTTCTTCCTCGCTCTCTTTTTCGAAGTCTTTTTTCATCTTCTTCGGCCCCTTGGTTGCCCATGCGCCAGACCCCCCGACTCTCTCGAGAGATGTATTTGGTCGCTTCTTTTTCTTCTTCTTCTCTTCGCCGGCAGCTGTGATTCAAACCATTTGAGGAGAAAGATAGATGAGTGATTGAAGCTAAAGGAAATCTGACACCCTCTTTACTTTACATTATGATGCCGACGACTGCCTGCTCTTTTTCGAACGCCGTGTCACTCACCTCCATCTTCCTCATCTTTCTTCCTTTTTTTCTTTCCTGTAGCTCCCTGGTCCTCCATTCTTTTGGTCTTCTTCTCCTCATTTTTTCTCTGTCGCTCCAGCATTTTGGCCTTTTTCTTTTCCTCTTGCTCCTGCTTCTTGATGCTCTTTGTGTCCGGCGGCCCCGGAGAGCGCTCCTCTTTGGGCTTGTCCGCCTCCTCCAACGCCTCTTTGATGGCGTCCGCAATCTTGGCTTTGTCCCGTTTCAAAGCCTTGATCATGACCGCCTCATTTGCCTTGGTAAACAGCTCGATATTTTTGAACGGTACGGCAGCTGTGTAGGGACAAAGCATAGGGAGAAAGGGAGTAGATGAATGCTAGGTCAGACCCGTTGTGCGAAATGCAAGACAGAAGCAGCACCATGGAAGGATACACAGGAGGCTGGCCACTCACTCCATCGTCTTTAGCTTTCCCCTTTCTTCATCTCCTTTTTCTTGTTCTTCTTTGTCTGCTTACAATCACTACTATCTTAATTATATTACTATTATTATTTATGACTATTACCAAAAGAGTTGGCGCCATAGCCAAAATAGAAGCAAATGTGATGTGTCTTGGGTCCATGCTTCGCCTTGGCAGTAGAGTAGCAGCTCTTGCGCAAGTCTTCCTTCACGTCCCTGGGAAAAACAAAGTGGTCGGTGAGCGAGGGAATGGAAGAAATTGGAGGTGAGGTCGTCACATTGGGGAAACAATAACAGGTGGTCATCAACAGAACGAGCCCAATCTTACTTACGCAGGATGGTAGATAAAACCAGGCCAATGGGCAAAGCCAGCGCTCTTGGCCCACACAACCTCTTTCAGGCGTAATTTCTCTTCTTCCGGCATGTCCCCAATCATCGCGGCCCGCAGTTCCTCGCTCGCCTCGTCGCCTTCCTTCTCCTCCTCCTCCTCTTTCTCCTCTCTTTCTTCTTCTTCGTCGTCCTCCTCTTCGCCGTTGGCACTGCTGTCTTCCCCTGCGCTGCCCTCCTCCTCCAAAGCCTCGTCGTCAATGTCCTCCTCTTCTTGCATCTCGTCCTCCTTCTGCTCGGGGACAGGCGCGTTGTCCGACATGATTGGCTTACTTATCCTGATAAAGTGGCGCTTGGGGAGTGAGTCACCGACTGTGAGTACGACTGTTGCGACAGCAGTACGGCGGTGAGGCTTGGAGGGAATGACTGGTACGACCCTCCCTACTATGTGGCCGTGCCACGAAAGGGAGATGGAAACGACGTATCAGTGGAAACACTCAGCGATCCAGAACTCCAAGGTACCCAAAATGTGCTATAACCTCGCAGCTGGGTAGAGCTTGTAGTAATAGGACGAAGAAAAGTCTATTCATTCTATGACTCCTCAGAATCATCATCGATGTGCAAAGTGAGATGAAAATTTTCTCACCCCAATTCGAAAGTATTTGGACATATGTCAGTCGCTGTGGTTTGCTGGCTAAGCGTAGAGCGTGACAGGCGAGTGAGAAAGGAAAAGGGGTGTGAGGTGGTCTGGTCCGCTGTGCAGAAGCCACTAAGCAGACTAAGCAGGGCAGGGAGGGAGGGGGGAGGTTAGTGGTAGTGTAAGAATTAGACCTTAATGCAAGCAACCGGGAGAAGGACTGAGGGATCGTAGACATGGATCACTTCTTGATCATTCGAAAAACGCTCTTTTTTATTTTTTTGTAGCTCGCCCTCGGGTTCCCCCGGCCCCCCCCCCACTGCCCACCCCGGGTTCCTTATCGGCTTCGTTCCAGAACTGTACGTGCCAAGGCCCAGTATATTTTTTCTCTACCACAACACTTACTGACCATCTTACGCTACTCATCATCTTCAAAGATGCCAAGCTTTAGAGCGAATTGAAGGGCCATCTCCGCTGCCCTCGCTCTTCGCTGCTCGTCATCGTACTGACCACTGTGAGCTCTCTCCCTCTCAGCATGAAACTTCGCAAATAGCCGTTCTAATCCCGCGTCATCTTCCCACTCTTCTCCATGCTTATCTTGAGTCCCCTCGGCAACGTTGCTATGGCCAAGGCGTGTCCGGCAGGTCAAGTTCACGTCATTCTGATCTGAGGCCAAGGAGCCCGCTTTATCTTGCGGCTGCTCACAGACCTTTTCGTCCGGCTCCCCAGGCCTGCAGCAAAGAGACCTGCCACTCGAGCAACAATCAATGTACTGCCAAGATGTCGCCTCGATGCACTCGCAGACACGCTCCAGCCCTTCCTTCTCCCGCAACTCCTTCGGCAACATCCGAACCTGCCGCGTGTAGTCCACCTCCACGTACTCGAAGCCATACTTCAGGCACCTGCAGGGTACAAGGGATGGGGTCAATGATGATAGGCTTGTATTCTGGTAGCCAATTGTATTATTTGGATAATATATGAGTTTTAAGAATCTTTCAGTTACCAGACGGAGCGCCGCCGCTGCATTGAGTCGTCGTCATCATCCTCGAGCGCCCGCTCAGACGGCCTCTCTGCATCCTTGCTATTGCTGTCGAGTATGCCAACGACCAGGCAAAGCTTCAAAGTGTCTTGAGCACTTGCGGCCCGTAGCCTGTGGTGCAAAAATAAGTGAGAAATCTCTAGGTGTCGACGAACCGTTCTCTCATCTTCTAAGCATTTACGTACCATGGTTCAATCTCTTTCAACCCCGATATCTCGTCCTCACCGGGGGAACCGCCGCCCTTCCAAACAACAATTATACCTTGAAAGTCTTTCCCAGGCGCAAAAAAGGGGAAAGACTCCTTTTCCTGCTTCGGTTGCCCGCCACTAGGAGATCCCGCCTTCGCAGCAAGGTGGAGCGCAAGCTCGGCCTTGTAGTACTTGGTCTCGATTGTCCAAAATACCACACTGTCATCGTCAGGATCTAAGGGTAAGGGAAACATTTTGAAGTGGGCCAACAAGACAAGAGAGGTGATGCGAGCGAGGAAAAGGGATGTATGCACCATCACTCTCCCGGGGCGTACCTTGGTTGAGCTGCTCCTCTTCCTCCGCCTCCCGCTGCTTCCCACCAGCCATCAAGGAGGCCACAAAGCGGGCTGGATGCGTTATATTGTGTTCACCACTGCTACTGCTACTACTTCTGCTGCCTCTGCAGTCCGAGTCGGCACTGCTCCCGACAACGAGCAGCTTGTTCCTTGGAGTGGCGCTTTTTGCCATGGGCTAGACCTGGCTAGATAGCGGGCAGTGCGTGTGGCCGGTAAATTAATGAGGAAATATTTAAGGCTCGAAAGATTTGCTATGGTATTCGCAAGCTCAAAGTACTGCCCTCGTTTCTCAGCATTAGGCAACTGGGCTTCACTAACGGCAAAATGATCATCAACCAGCTTTCACGTCTCAGCCAAGGCAACGACACGTTACCTTTCCGAAGTAACAACACTCTACCCGTACAACACACAGCAGGAGCTCTTCTTGCATCCTTGTACGCCGGCGTGCCACTGCTTGATCTGTCTTCTGTAGGCGGCATACACACCCCAAACCTTTTACCACCCCAATGAAGACGGACCCTCGTAGGCCGGCGCGCAATAGCTTCTTTAACGGACAATCCATTGCGCGACCCCCCTACTACCCTCGGCACCCTCCATCGGAAAGGGTACTTCCCTGTCCGCCCATGCCTCCGGCTTACCATGCGAATGGCATGATGATACCCCAGGGGCACCATTATCAGCAGCAGCAGAAGCAGCAGCAGCAGCAGCAGCAGCAGCAGCAGCAGCAGCAGCAGCAGCAGCAGAACGTGTCGTTTGGCAACGGACAATGTCAGCCAGAGTGGGGGGCATCAAGGGGGGGCGAATCAAGGGGTGGTGGTGGGGGCTATCAATTTGGCAGTGATGGTGGACGTGGTGGAAGCTACGGAAGGAGGACTGGAGGGAGTCGCGCAATGGGGGGGGGGCATGAACGGGACGGGAGAGGGCGAAAACGAACCCGTGACGGGCGAGGAAACGCCCGCCATCACCATGACCATGGCAGTGAAGGGCAACTAGCGGCAGGTTTTTTCAAGCCCAGCTTTTTAGAGGATCCTTGGCTGCCCTTGCTGCGGGAGGATGAGCGGCACCAGCAGCACATCCTTGTCCATGGCCCCTCGAAGGACTTACAGCTACGGGTGGCGCAGCACGTACAGGAAGCAGTCCAAGAACCGATGAGCGTGGTGGCGGTGCCCGTGAAAGATGATGCAGAGATAGATTTGGACGGCTTGTAAGATGGAAAAAGAAAGAGAATGATCAAAGAGGCACCTCTTAATCTGACACATGCTTTACTTTTGTTTCATTACTTCACAACTATTAATGTGTCTCATCTTTCTGTCCCCGTACCCACCCGACACACAAAGCTGGACGCTTGTGTGACATATCGGACCCATCGATATGGGTTGTAGGACTTCTGCTGCTCGGAGATGCGGAGGTAGCGGACTTGGAGGTTAGAGACGTTGTACATTGGAATCTCGAAGCTCATACTCACGGGCCCTATCTCCTTGCGTGCATTCCCCACTCCCGCCCCCGGCGTGGCCCCAATCCCGCCGCCTCCCCCGCAAGCATTACTACTCGACACACTGCTGCTGTTGGTAGTACTGCTGCTGCTGCCACTGCCACTGCCTCCCGCCAAGGTAATCTGTAGAAATGTGGGTGACAGTAGAAAAAGAGAGTGAGAGATTGCACGGAAGTGCGAGTCCCTTCAAAAATGGATGCATACCTTGATGCGCAGCATTTGCTCCGTGGCGCCAAGGAACTTCTTGATGTTCCATATAACCCGCTTCTCGTTAGCGTTGTACTCCGACGTCTGCACGGGACGGAAGAGAAAAGGGACGTGATCCTGGTAAGCAAGACATGCGCCACGACCATGTATCCACTCAGACACGCATCCACCCACTCATTGCAAATTTGATTTCCATTCTTACCTGGCCTGAGGTCGTCAGCCCTCCCGCTACCGGTCGTCCGGTTCCCGCCGTCCCGACCAGCTCGGTGGTGACTGAGACGGCGGAACGGGGCATGGGGATCCGCACTTGCACATTGGCGCCGTAGTTAGACTCGGGAATGTCGGCCCGGATCATTAGCGACATCTCCAACTAAAATAGGGGTAAAACAGAGATAGATGGGAGGATGGATCGCGAGGGTCTATCAACTCATAGCTGTAAAAGCAAGTGCCATCTTTTGCCCTCTTCGCCGGCGGCCTGCCTGCCAAAAACCCGCCCTTTATTCATATTCTCACGCACCCTGTAAGGCGATATTTCTTCAACTGTAGGGAAGATACGGAAAGGCGCCCGGAACTCGCCCGTGATACGATAGTTGAGAAGGATAAACTCCCCGTCCGGCGGGAAGAAGGACAGCGTCCTTGAGCTCTCAAACTCGTCGAGTCGCACGCACTCGTGGAAATTGCAATCGTCCAGGACCACTGCGCCGTACCCACTGCCGCCACCTGTATGTACTTGGGAGAAACAGATTTGAATTTGTGAGTAAATTTCTCTCCAGAATTCGGAGCCCCTTGTCCTCCCTCCTCTCTTTCTAACGCCTACTAGCGCACCTTTGCCGATGACAAGGTCACTGTTGAGGGCAAGCTTCAGCTCCGGGTTGCCCGACAAGTAGCTCTTCATCTGGATGCAGCCGTCAATAGTGGAGTTGATGATATATCCAGTGCCCGAGAAGAGTACGTTTAAGCGCTCCAAGATATCCACGAAAATCTCGTTCTTCTGCTTGCCGCCAGATTGCGCTGCAAGGGTAGGGGTGGAGAGCAAGTGCTGAGTGAACGATGTATTGCTGCCGCTTCTTCATCATCATTGAGTCCCTCCCCTACGTACCAGAAACGGTGATGGGTTTATGCACAGCAGTGGAGGGTGTGGTCTTGGGGTTAATGTTGGGAATGCGCAAGTTGGGCTTGGCGGATTCGACCAAAATGGGTTCGTTGTACACGTGGTTTTTGAGGCTCTCCGTAGAAGTCGCTTGGGCGTAACCGTAGTCCATCATCTCATCCAGCAGCTCATACACCAGGATAAAATTCTTGCGGATAGATTCCTATATGCGTCGGGAACAGAAAGGTGGGATAGGACGTAAGGATTCGAGCTGGAAGCTGGAAGGGCTGACGAAATTGAAAGAAGGGTGGGGGAAGACACAACTTAAACGCACCTCACTCAAGACGCCACAATAGTCCTTAAAAACCTTGGCCGTTCGATTCAGCAGCTCAATGGTGGTGGAAGGCGACACATTGAAACGCGTGGTGGCTCCAAACAGCAATCCATTCTTGCGCACATACAGGAAATTGAGGCCGTCGAGGTGGAAGACGGGTGGAGCGTCTCCCTTCTCCCAGAACTTCACTTTGCGAAAAAGAATCTCCGCTGCGTTGGGCAAGGAGTCCCCTCGAAAATCCTGTTGGTAATAGATGCGGTGCCACAGACAGAGCATTGATTGACTGTCCGCGTCTTGCTGTTGCTTGAGGGTCTCTGCCTCTGCCCCCTCCCTCCTCTGTACGCGTCACAATCGCTTACCCGACTGATGATGGTGTCACCCCTTGGGGAAAGGATAAAAAAGGACGACAAGGCCCCCGACATAGTAGCTGGGCAGCCCTTATGTATCTGTGGTCCTATAGGTGCAAAGGCGTGAGAGGCCAAGGAAACAGCACGTCAGACAGATAGCCTCATCGGCTCTGAGTTCCTTTCAGCGACGGCCGGTCAAGCTATAGCAATATCACGATGCCCACAATTGTATTATCACAGTCTTGCCACGAAACCAGTAGTGTGGATGCATGAATGGCTAGCAACTAACAGTTTGACCTTCTTGGCTTCGATTGCCTCAGTGGGTCACAATGCTCATGTAATCCCCTCGATCCCTCGCTCCATTCCTACAATAGTACCCCTGCTCCCTGCCTCCCATCACCGCACCGTCATCGCACAGGGGTAGGAGGTATCTTGCTGTGAAAGACGGTAACGGCACACACGCTACGCAGCAGAGTGACTAGCTTCGTCTTGAGGGCAGCGGGAGGAGCCCAGCATGATGCGCTCGCGGCTGGCCAAGCTGGCCGCTGAAGCCAAGAAAATCAAGGTCGCACCAGCAACGGCCCGGGTCGGGGCGGGCAAGAATGTCAAGCTGGACACTCAATACCGCATCTTGGAGTCCCCGGGATGTCGACGCGTGGTGCTGGCTGGGCCCGAAGGTCGCGTGGACGCCCGTACGGCCGAGTCGTTGCTTTGGAAGGTATGTCGGTCGATCATGATAAGAGGAGATGCTCGGCGGGTCCCTACAGCACGCGCCCGCCCGCTTACCTTATACATTTCCCCACCCAAATACCGCACAGCTGCAATCATGGGAGACCAATTACCTTATTCAGGTACAGTGTAAGGCTGGAAGGAGGAAACGAAGACGACATGCCGCTCATCCTTTCTTATCCTTTTGATTCCTCCTCACAAATAGGCCGTCGTACTCCAAGGCAGGCCAGGGAAGGACTTCAGTGCAGGCTGGGTGCGCGAGGAAGGGATTGGGCCGAGCGATTTGACCGCAAATTTCCGTCGGCATTGTCAGCTGTCTTATTTGCTGGCCACGCTCAGGAAGCCCACCATTGCCTGGTACACGGGCGATGTGGTTGGAGGGGGTATGGGGCTGGGCCTGGCCCGCTACCGCGTCTCGACCGAGAAGTCCACCTTTCAGGTGGTAGGTCCCAAGGACGGCTGGATTTTGGACGGTGGACTGTCCTACCTGTTGCCCCGCCTGCGCGTCGGCCCAGCAGGCAGCCCGGCGTTCGCCCGATACTTGAGCCTGACGGGCGCGTCGCTGTCGGGCTTGGACATGCTGGCCACGGGACTGTCGACGCACCACATGCAGGACAGCATGGCGGGGCAGCTGCATAATCGCCTAGCGGACTTGACATTCGAGCCGGACTTCATGGTGGAGGACGTGATGAGCGAGCACGCTGCTATGTTCTACAAGCTGGACACCCACCTCAATCCCCCGCCCTATCATGAACTCTGGGCCAAATGGGCCAAGAACGACGAAAACCGTAAAAAGTACGGCAGATTAGAAGGGTAACGGGAAGTGGACAAATATAAGGCACAGCACAAGAGCAGCATCTTCATACTTTTGCTCGCGATTTTACGTTTCTCCATTCATTATTCCCTACCCACACGTGTTCTAGGTTGATGAAGCGTGCCTCAGGCGTCATGACGGGCTTCGAGGACGACGATAGGTGGAATAACCATAACGACGATAATGCATGGGGAGCTTCAAGGCAGGAAGTGGATCCAACGGTATTCGATGCCAAGGAGGAAGCGGCCATGGAGGCTTTTGTGGAGGAGGAGGTACGGTGGAAATTGGAACTTGGGAATATGTGTTGTCATCGGTGGAGGAGGAGAGTTATGTGGAAAGGGGGGCTCGACCTGTTTATTTACTCATTCTTGGCCTACACCGCACACCCGCAATTGTGCAGGTGGAGGAAGATCCGGATATCCGCGTAACGCTGGGCAAAATGGAGCCCCTTTCCAATGTTTTCTTGGCGCGGAATCAGGCCTTAGCGGCGGAAGAGGAAGACTTTGTGGGTGGTGGCCCAAGGCAAACGAAGAGTGGGCAGGTGCGTACAACCGGAGAATGATGATGAGCTGCATGCGTTTTCCATCTTTTCTCGTATATTTATCGCTCCGTTGTCCCACCAGCAGCCGGCGCTGCCGTCTGATACGGCGGGCTCCTTGTGGTGGCACCGAAATTTTGCTGAGGGCGATGACGCTATCTTCAATGCACAATGGGAAGTTATCGAGTACGTCCCCTTTTGGGTGGTTCAATGTGCTTGTGGGAGGCTTCTGGTTCCAATCACGCGCTGATCATTTCTTATTGCCGTTAACAGGGCCCGCATAAAGGAACGGGTCCAAGAGGAGGGTATGGAGGGCCTGGGCAACATCAATGAGAAGTTCATGGACAACTTTCCTGAGTACATTACCTACCCGGAAAGGAAGCGTCTGGTAGACGCCGATAAGGTAAGGTTTGGTGCTAACATCAGTGCCTATCTCCTTAGGAAAACCTTGCTATGTGCATTTCAATTTATTCTGCCCTTACAACTTACCATAATCAATCTCATGTACACAATCATTCTAGGTACTCCTCTCTCCCTGGGACTGTAGCGTGGACCGGGCGGAGCGTTTCCCCGATTTCATGGAGCTGGCTGAGAAGGTGGAAGTATGTTTCAAGGGCGAATCGGTGGAGGAGGTGGTCGAGGGCTTGCGGAAAGACAACTCGGCCTGGGCGCAGGAGTGCTTGCGGAGGATGGACAGTATGTCGTCTTTGAGGTAAGTTTAAATCCTTTTTTCCTTGAGTCTTACTTCGATGATTTTTGATCTATCACTGATCCCATGCCGTCCATCTTATTGATCAAACAGTCTCAAGATTGTCTTCCGCCAGCTGGATGAGGCGAAGGAGGCCGAGATTGAGGATGTCTTTCGTATGGATTACCGTGTGGGACAGCGCTTGCTCGTTTCTCATGCACGGGCGAATGCAGATGGCTTGGCAGGCATGCAGAATGTGTCCGCTGACCAAGTGTCGAGTTTTTTCCAGCCGTTTGCAATGGGTGAGGAGGAGCTGGATTTGCCAGAGAGAGAGCAGGTGGGCGAAGAGCAGCCGCAGCGACGATACATTGACATGAAGCTGCAACGGAGATTTGCGAAGAGCAGCACCACAAGGGGGAGTATCTAAGACCGAAGCACAAGGGTTTGCTGATCGACAGCAAAGTGCAACATATAGGAAAACGATTGCATAAAATGTATTAGCTTCTTCGGTCCTAATGATTTCTTTGGTCTGAAAGCATGTCACATTTTTTATCGACAGGTAAAATCTTGCTCCCATACTCTCTTAAGAGATGGTTTGTGATCTACAGTTACTCTTGTTTTAAATGTCTATTATTATATACATGCTGCTTTTTTACTCATGCACCTCTCTCGGCCACTTCCTGGGTGCTGAGCATCCGATTCAATCGCGGCGCGCCTTCGCCACTACCCGGATCCAGAGCCTGCCAGGCGTCGTTCCAGGCGCGCTGGATCTGGAAAATGCGAAAGCAATTCCGGCCGATGTTGTTGCTCGGGCAAATAGGGTCCTCCAGGTAGAGGGGGTCGAACTTGTAAGGATTCTCGAGGAAAGGGGCTCCTACGGGACGGTTCTGCTGTTGCTGCCGTTGTTGCGGCTCTTCTTGCTGCTGAATATAGTAGTCGGGCATTTCCAGGTCACCACCCCCACCAAGGCTTACGCGCCTGTGCGGGCCGAGTGAGGGCATGTGCTGGGGGTGGTGCTGATGTTGCTGCTGATGTTGCTGCTGTTGCGCGCCCCGGCTGAAGTAACAGCGGTGGTTGGTGCTGACGCCCATGGTGCGAGGGTCGAAGTGGTTGCTGTAAAAGTCCAAGAATCCCAGGAGGAGCGACCCCGTGTCCATAGCGTTGGACTGTTCCTGCAGGTAGCGCGCTACCATCAGCACTAGGCCGTAGGAGGAGAGGCCCCCGGAGTAGGACTCCATAAGCCCGCGCTCCTTCATGAAGTGTTTCAAAACCAGTACCAAAGGCCGAAGCGCTGGATTTTCCCTGAGAAGCTCGGCGATCACCTGATTTGCTAGCAGTCCGTTGTGCTGCCCGCCCTCAATGGAGACGTCTAGGTACACCTCCCCCTCGCCCGCTGCTATCCCAGTCAGTGCTACCCCTCGTGCCACTGCTGCCTCGTCTGCACTGTCTCCCCGAAGCTCAAGGCCCTGGATTGATGTTCCTCCTCCTCCTCCTCCTCCTCCTGTTAAAGGCATAGAGAGGGGCTGGGATCTAGGCTCGATCTTCATCTTGATAACTGGAATGGCCGTGTGGGAGATGATCTTGATACTTGCCGGATTCACCCACGCCGTCGCCCGCAACCTGCGTGCTAGTTCCTGCTGCCATGTCTCCTTGATAGCATTGCGGCCTTCCAGAACCCCTGGTGCCTCCGCCGGCGCGTCCCGCCGGACCTTGGGCAGGCATATGACCAGGTCAACGTCGCTGGAGGGCAATGCTAAGCCCGAAACGAAGGAGCCGAAGGCCTTGACCTGAGCACGCGGCCATAACGACTGCACTACCTGCCGGCAGCGATTGATGGCCTCCGTTTGCTGCGGGAGACGGGAGGCAGTAATCTCGGAAACACCCCGAACGAAGGCTACGATGTCATCGCATAAGCGGGAGCGGACGTCATAGAGGGGTTGACGCAACGTAAAGCCCGAGCAGGCATGCGCTATTTCGTGTTTGGCCTTGCCTCTTTCATGCTGGATCAGGTCGAGTCCTGCTGAGAAAAGACGCAGGCCAGGCTTTTCACGGTGATGGTAGTTGGAAGACAGTAGGGTGGAGACCGGTGGGCAGCCTGGGTGGAGAGGCACAACGAGGTCGTCACCGCCGAGCGAGACGGACGCCGAGATGGCCTGTCGCGGCTGGTGGTGGTGCTGCTGCTTTTGATGCTGGGGTTGTTGTTCCTGTTGGTGATGGAGGTGGTGCCTCTCCCCCCACACATGGAGCGGTCCAGAAGGATTGCGAGGAAGGGAGACTGCGAAGGCACCGCCCATACCCCCTCCTTCCAACCGAGCCCGCCGACCCATGGTGCCTAAGGTGGCAGCGGTAGTGACAATGCTTTGTTTGGTCCCCTCCGCCGAGTAAACTGTTGCAGTGCTACAGGTTGGAGGAAACGGGCTTGCACGGGGCTGGGACACCTCTCCCTGCCACCCTCCCGCACTGTCGCCTCCGCCATCGCCGCGGCCATCGTCACTCATTATCTCCATGTGGTGGAGGACGTGTCGAGAAAACAAGGGATGTTGGTGCGGAGGCAAGTGGCGCAAGTGCAAGTGGGCTGGCGCAATGCCGTAGGAGGGTTGCTCAAAGCCATGCGGTGGGGTAGCCGAATATGACGGGTACTTGTTGCCACCACCTCCTGCGTCTTGGGAGAGAGCCCCTCGTTGTACTGCCAAGACCCCCCGCAGCGTAGCCACTTCCGCCTCGAGCTTTAAGCACAGGTCCTTGAGATTTGTCTCGTTAGATGCAGCTCCGAGTGCTTTCCTGTTCGGATCGCTTGATGAAGTGAAGGAGGAAGAGGACGAATTGTCAAAACTCACGCCCCAGCCGCCTTGCTGGTCATCGCACGTCATAGAGGATGCATCTTCCTCCTCCTCCATCTCCTCTTCAACCTCCACCACCACTGCTACCTCCTCTGTTCCCGCAACCTCCTCTACCCTATTTTGCACTTCCACCACCACCTTTTCCTTCTCGCCCCCTTCCCTCTCGTCTTCCGCCTGGTGGCCACAGTATTTCCCTGCTTCCTCCTCCGCCTTCTCGTTGCGTCCGCATAAAACGGTCTGTGTGGCCATCTCCTTAACCGAACATGAGATTGTTTGCTTAAAATTTTCTTTCATGGCTGTTCGATTTTTTTCACCACCTTCCTCTTTCGAAAGCGACTTCTCGAGCTCTCTCCCTATTGGGGTTCCTTCTTTTTGTACCGACGACATGAGGCACGGCGGCGACGAGACGGCGCGCGAGAAATGGCGCCCCTCGCTCTCCTCCTCTTTTTCCTGCTTATCGGCGTCGCGTGGGAGCATAGATTCCTGCGGGCTTCCAGGTACTGCTGGGGTCTCAGCGGCTGTTCCAGCACCAGCTACCTTGTTGCGGCGTTTCTTTTTCTTCTTGTTGTTGGTCTTCTTAAAAGCAGAGGCCAAAACAGTAGAAATCGCTATTCTATCATCGCTACAAGTGCGTTGTCCTTTCCCTCCACTCATGGGCAATACGTCATATTCCTCAAACAGACGCTGTTGGTGCCATGCCGTCCTCCTCTCCAGCAGCTCCATCCGAAGCAGGGCCTGAAACCGGCCTCGCTGCACATCTGCCCCAGAGCAGTCTGTCAGAGCAGTGGTAAAGAGACTGTCCAAGGCCATAACTTGCACAATCCGCGCCGGTACAGTCCCCGCAGCCGTGGCAAAATTCTCTTGTTCCTGTCGAAATAGGTGCAGTTGTGTGGTTAGGAGCAAGACCTCCAGCATCCGCCGATATAAAGCAAAGGCCTCCGGCTCGCTGGCCGCAGCTGCTCCCGTCTGTTCCTCTTGAAGCAATGCCCGGATAACTTTTGCCACTGAGAACACCATGCACCGCAGTCGGACCTGCGAGTTTGAGAGGTCGTCGAAGAGGAACTGCGCTAGAGACCGTCGTTCCTCCAAGTAGCGGATGGAGGGGATGGAGGGATGGGTGAGCGCCCGTGTAGACTGTCCCATCCGCTTGCTGCTGCATTTCTGCCTGTGTGCATGCCATGCCCGACAAAGTAGAAGTTCTATCTTGTTGGCCAGCAGCTCCCCCAATGAATAATCCCCCTTGGAGCGGAACCAAGCCGTTTCTCCAAGCATTTCTTGTGCCGTTTTCGCGTCCGCCATTCCCCCCTGTAAAAAACAGCCAGCAGAGGCGTCATTCAAGAGACTGAAAAAACTATCGACATCTTGCACCAAGGTGCTCGAGAAAATCCCCAGGGCCAAAGAGGCGGGTTCGTGGCCACGTGGCTCCCGTCGGGCCTCCGGGGTTGGCTGCGGCGGCACAAGCAGCAAGCTCTCGGTCAATGCCTCCCAGGCCTGCCATGTTTCGGTCGGGGTTGCCAAGCGCACGTGGTCGCCCCAGGCATTTTGTCGACTTTCATCTGGCCGCACCACAAAGGGTTCATTTTCAAACCAGGGGGCTGTCGCAGCGGCGGCCGCCGCATCGGATGCTGCCACGGTTTCACTTCTGTGATGAGAATAGTGGGGCAGATTTAACAAGCCTCTTGGAGAAATAAATTTACACCGGCACAACAAAGATCCTTATAAACCCCAAAATATCAACTCATGTATGTGCACACGTGACACAAAATGTACCTTAGTCGTAGATGGTCTTTGCTTGGCGCGGAACTCACCGCCAGCGCCGGCACAGATTCTGCAAAGACAAAGAACTTTACCATGCTCATGCGCCGGCCCCTCCGTGGTGGCAGTGCACGCGCCTTGCTTGCCAGCATTATGAGCAGCTTGACCATAGCTGGCTCCTGCAGCTGCAGCAGCTTGATCCTCTCCTCCACATGCAGGCTCCCAAACCACGCCTTCATCTGCCGTTGGGCCTCCATGCCTGCTTGATCTCGACTTCGCTTACCCAGTCCAGCTGCCAAGGCATGCATATACATCAGCCCATCTAACAACTCTTGCACCTCGGGGGAGCGGTGACGCTTGCCGGGGATTCTGTTACGCGCATCCATGACGCTGTAGATGGGCATGCTTGCTGATGCTCCCTCCCTTAGGCCCTCTTTCTTACCATATTGGTGTAAGCAGCGGCCGGTAATCAACCGTTTTCTGAGAATTTTTATGTTGTCGTTGTGGTGTGCAGGGCGTTAGAGGGGGGGAGCGGACATTCTCGATTGACACTGGAGACGCAGGGAATAAGGCAAGAAGGCGCAGTCGCTGATGTGAGATGAGGAGGAGCGGGAGGCGGTTGCCTTCGATCCTGCCTCCCTTGCCTGAGTCAACACCGACCAATTTTCCTCTTCCTCCAACAACAGAGGTCACTATTACCGTCACCGCAAGAATGAAACTCTGCGTGCTCCTTCTGATCGCATGCGCCTCATCTGCACTCGGTAAGTACGTTGACTGGAAAGATATGCGTTGCACTGGGAGGCGGGCTCCGCATGGCATCTGTTTGATCCAAAGAGTGGGTAGGGTTTGGCTTCATTGCTTGAGGAGTGTATAGGACGGTAACACTTCGGTAGATATTATTCATAGGCGGGTTACAGAGAGCCAAGCCTCGTTTCAGGGCACGAGATTTTGGCAGTGGTTCGGGACGTTGCAGCACGACCCATTTGTTTCAAGAAGGACACTACCCCAACTCGACTGACGTGACTCTTTACATCCGCCCCACGTCCCGTATAATAGCTTTCCTACCCTATACGCCAAGAGGCATCGCAGCTCGTTCTGCAATGCGGGTCGCTGCGCTATTCGGGCACCAGGTGACGATCGAGGTAAATTGCAATGTGGGGGGAGGTTTCAAGGAGGGTAGTTCATCTTGAATCAATAGATCAATTTACCAATCAATCAATCATCTTGGACACCATGCACAGCCTGCTTTTAATTCACTTATATCTTTAATTCTTATTTAACTCCTCCCCTTTGTCAGATGCTGGACGGTAAGACGCACACGATCAACGTTGAGTCTTATAAGTCGGTGCTAGAGGCAGCCCTAGACGAGGGTATCGAGCTGCCCCACGATTGCAAGCTAGGCGCCTGCTTGGCCTGCGCAGCGAAGGTTCTTTCGGGTACGGTAGATCAGACGGGCTCGACACTGGACGACACGGTTATCGAGCGGGGCTATGCACTCACCTGCTGCGCCTACCCTCAGACAGACGTCGTTATCCGCTCCATCCCTGAGGACGAGCTGATCGACGAGCAGTTTGCTCCTCTCTAAAGCGTTCGAGTGATTGAAGGGGATCATAAACGGTCAAGATAAAATAAAATGAACAAAGGAAGCATTGTGTGACACTCTGTACGATAGTGTGGCGGGATGCTGGGCTTAAAGGTAGATAAGTACTACACGTGAAGGCAGGTACCACACACCAAGAGGAAAGTCACCATATGCGCATATTATACAATTCTTCTCGAGATATGATACACCGTGTGGTTGTGTTTTTGTATGTCACCTATGATTCCTTATTTCGTAGTCTTTGTTTGATTTGTTTACATTTTGCCAACACGCTCCTGCTCCTGTTGCCACTGCTCCTCTTCTGGGAGGGCGCCGTCTTCATCTTTCTTCTTGCTTCTTGAGAAGCCCCTTCAAAAAAAACTCCCCCGCTTTGTAGGAAGAGCGGACGAGCGGTCCCGAGGCGACATACTTGAACCCCAGCCCCTCCGCCTCCACCTGCCACTCCTGGAATCGCTCCGGTGTGACGAAAGCTTTAACAGGCATGTGTCGCTTGGTAGGCCGCAGGTACTGTCCGAAGGTGACGACGTCCACGCCTGCTGTCCTAAGATCTCGCAGAGTGGCACGGATGTCCTCGGGCCGTTCCCCCACGCCGAGCATGAGCGAGGTTTTGGTCAAGAGGGTCGGCTCACACTTCTTGGCGTGCTCCAGAACGAAGAGTGATTGGGAGTAGCCTGCCCGGTGGTCCCGCACGCGGCGCTGCATCCGCTCCACCGTCTCAAGGTTGTGTGCATATACGTCCAGGCCCGAGGTGGCCACATGCTCGATGAGATTAGCTTGGCCGCGAAAATCAGGTGTCAGGCATTCCACGAGCAGCGAGGGCTTGCGGGTCTTGAGCCCTCGAACGGTTAGGGCGAAATGCTCTGAACCTTGGTCTTCCAAGTCGTCCCGATCCACGCTGTGAGGATGACAATTGCAATGAAAGACAATGGTTGGTTTTGTAGACATGGAGGTGAGGTGGTGTCGTGAAAAGAAATGGAGAGTCGGCGTATCCTTACCTGGTCAAGACGACGTAGTCCAAGCCCCACTCTGTTATGGCTTGTGCAACGTGCTCCGGCTCCAATGGATCTGCATCGTGTCAATTCGAAGTAAAATGAGGAAACAAGGCGATTTGGTAAACAAATCCGTCGTTTCTTCGTCTCTGTCCATTTATACGCCTTCATCTACGTACCCAGTGCCGCTGGTGTTCGGCTTGTCTTAACGGCGCAAAAGCTGCAGCCTCGCGTGCACGTGTCGCCCATAATCATGATCGTCGCCGTCGCCGTGCCCTCCTTACCACCTCCCCAACACTCCCCGATGTTTGGGCAGCGTGCCTCCTCGCACACCGTTGCCAGCTTAAGCTTCCGGACCTAGGCGGCGCGGGATAGAATGGGAGATGAGAATACGAGAAGGGGATTGGCGATTTTGAGAAGCCAGGGTATAATGACATACTCAATTCGATATTCATCAATACGTACCGTACTCTTCAATCGGAGGTAGTTCTCGCCTTCGGCTGGCACGGCCTTCAGCCAACCTGAAGTGAGGAGGTCGGAGGGGTTTGGGGGGGGACATCGAGGGTCAGCACCATGCCATCAAGCTGCGCAACCACAATGATCCCATCACGTACTAGGCTTCGGTTCCATGCGCTTTTGTCGTCGTGGAGCAGGGGCAACATCGTCGGAACTGACAGTCTCTGGCACATGAATGGTAGGTGGGATAAGGGACATGGCAATCCCCGCGGCGTCCTCTTCTTCCAGCTGCTTGCGCAGGTTTTCCAGGCGTGCGGACGAATAAGAAGCCAAGCCCCTGGCCTTGCAACTACGCGGTAATGCTGCTTCTGGTAATGTTGCTGCCGCTGGTGCTGGCCGGGTGAGGATCTGTCCATAAGGCAGACTTCGACACGGTGCATGGCGAGCAACAGCTCTCATGACGCTTGAAGAGTGCTGCTCTTGGTGTAGCAAGCAGACGGCAACGATTTTACGTCGTGGGTACGACTGCACCTCCTGTTGGTAGGGTGCACGTATATTGGGTGGTAGGTGTAGCCATGAGTATGAGTATGTGTGGCATGGTTGGCATTTCAAAAGAGTCGAGTCCCTTTCGCAATGAGAAGCACCGATCGCACCTCATATCGAGCTCCCATCGGGTCATCATCCAGCGCACTGCTGCTTCAAATGGAACACGTCGCCCACCAATCCCACGCAAGGTGGCGAACCAGCGGGGGAAAATGCACGTATGCGATTCATTCGTGGAGAAGTTGGCTCTAGTCCTCGATCTTATTGTGTTACCACTGCCTTCTCAGCCCTTGCCCAATCATTGCAACCACCTCCTCTTCCTCCTCATCCACGTGCCAGACCGCTCGACCCCGTCGACTCCCGTATGCGTCGCCGCAAGTGCGGAAGTTTTTTTGGGGCAGTCCGCCTGCATTCATACTCCTCCTGATTCATCCTTGTCGTTTTTTCTCATACATTTGTCATCCCTAAATTGTGCACAGGCCACCACACGACTCGCTCGCAGCAGCCCGCCAGCCAGCAGCCATGGGTGAAAAGCAGACGAGCTTGGCTGAGACGATACAGCCTTTTGTCTGTGGCGGCGCGAGTGCTTGTTTCGCCAGCAGCATCATCCATCCCATCGACCTGGCGAAGGTGCGCCTCCAACTCTTCTCCACCCTCAACCCTGGCGTAAAGGCACCAGGCGCAGTGAGTGTCATCGTTAACTTGGTCAAAAACGACGGGTTAGCGGCGGCCTATGCGGGTTTGAGTGCCTCGCTGATGAGGCAAGCGATCTATGGCACGGCACGCATTGGCTTGCATCGGACCTTTTCGGATAAACTAGAGAAAACCATGGGTGGGACAATCCCCTTCTGGATGAAGACCTTGAGCGGCATGTTGTCAGGCGGCATCGCCGTCTGCATCGGCACGCCCTTCGACGTCGCCCTGGTGCGCATGCAGGCTGACTCCATGAAGCCCGTAGAGCTGCGCCGGAACTACAAGAACGTGTTTGACGCGATCGGACGCATCTTCAGGGAGGAGGGGCCCAAACGACTGTATGCGGGTTTGGCGCCCAATGTGCTGCGTGGGATGTCCATGAACGTGGGTATGCTCGCGTGCTACGACCAGGCAAAGGACGCCATATCCGTGCACGTGACCAAGGACGCAGACCCAAAGAAGCCCTCCGTCGTCACCAACCTCCTCTCCTCAGCCGTAGCCGGCTTCACCTCTGCCTTCTTCTCTCTACCCTTCGACATGCTCAAATCCCGGATGCAGGACATGAAACCCGACGCCAATGGCAAGATGCCCTACACGGGCCTGGCCGACTGTACGCTGTCCATCTTCAGAAAAGAGGGCCTGCTCGCCTTCTGGACAGGCTTTCCCGCTTACTACGGCCGATGCGCACCCCACGCCATGATTATCTTGCTGACCATTGAGCAGGTTACCAAAGTTTACCGTTCTGTCTTCGTGTTGGCGAAACCTGTGCCCCTTGCCTCATAAGATGAGAGGAAGAGGGGGGCGGGGCACAGAAGCAGCATCGGGAGCAGTAGCAAGAGGCTTAGGTAGAGGCACGGAGGATAGATAGAAGAAGGAGAAAAGGAGAGGCTGGCGGCAAGGAAGGAAGGGGCCCAGACACCAAATGAATGAATTATCCTGATCATGACTCCATTTCCCGGCCCTCTTCTTCCGACGGGAAGTGTGGTGACCCACAGGCATAGAGGACATAGGTGGAGGGAAGGAGATTGTGGGGTTTGGTTAGCTGCGTTATTTTTATACATCAAAACGCATGCACATTGTTCAGCCATGCGCTCGGGTGCGACCAGGCGAGCAGGGCGGGAGGGATAAAGGTCTCTTTATTGAAAGAGAGATAGTTGGTGAGCGGAAATGATTTACTGGCGCGAAACGAAATGTGCTGCGGTGTGACAGTTTTGGAGCAAGGGGGGTACAATCCGTATCCATCGATAGAAGAAAAAATATAATGCATAATGTCTGTCATTTCTTTCGCTCACGTTTCATCCCGTGGGAGGAGGATGACGACTGAAACTTTCTTTTGTTCCTTATTTTCCTTTCCATCAGCAGCTGGGCGATCTTCTGTCATGGCTTTTTCCTCTTAGCTTCTTTCTCTCTTACATTCACAATCGCACAATATGCTCGTAGAAAGACGACACTGACAAGCCATACTGTTTTGGGCCTTGACGTGGCAATCTCTTTCCTGTTTCTTTCATCTCTAGCTGGACCGTTCGGTGTGTGGTGTGGGAGTGGGTACTGTTGTTGTTGATGTTGTAGTAGAAAAAATATACTTCCCACAATCGTATCATGTGCGTAAACCCGACCGAAAAATAAACGCATAGTCCCCATTTTATCCCATTCTCAGCGTCCCTTTCGTGGCCTTCTCCCTGTTTTAGGACTCTTCTCGGGTCTTGTCGTGGTGCTTCTTGTGCTTCTTGTGTTTCTTCTTCTTGGACTTCTTCACCTCTTTCTCCTCTGACGTGTCTGACTCTGTGTCCTCTTCCTCCTCCTGCTCCTCTGCATCCTTGGCCGACGCCATCACCGGGGCAGTCGCCTTGACAGCGGCTCCTCCCTCCCCCCCACCACCGCCGCCGGTTTTGTTGGCCTTGTAGTTATCCATCTTGTCCTGGTACACTGTCTTCTCCTCCACTGCAAGCTTCTGATACTTTTCCTTCTCCTCTTCGCTCAGCTTTTTCCAGTCGTTAGCTAGCACCCCCATGAGCTCCTTCATCTTGGCCTCTGGCTGGGCCGCACGCAGCGTCGGGGTGTGCTCACAGACATAAAACTGGTACCCGCTTTTGGGCCGTTTCGGCAAGTCCGGATCCCGCTTCGCCTTGCGCTTCTTCCCATTTCCCGCTCCGTTCGCCTCCTCCGGGGCGGGCTGTGCGTCGGGCAGCTTCAGCACAGCTTCGAGGGTAGCCTTGTCCCCAGCGGCCAGCTTGGCAAAGACTGCGGCCTGCTGGGCGGCAAAGACTTGTTGTTTCTGAAAGAGCTTCGCATAGCACAACGAGAGCTTCTGGGGATCCAAAAGAGCGCCTTCTGCCATGGTGTTGGTGGTGATGTGTGATCTAGGTGTGTTATAGTTTTGGGCCGGAAAAGCGGTTGTGTGTCAATCGTGCGCGAAGGATTTTGCTGAAGGGGGGCAAATAAGTGCTTACCTTGTCGCTTGTGGGGACGCCAAACTTGGTGCCACTGACGCTCCCCAAAGTTGTGGTGTCTGTGTGGTGTTGTGTGGTGGTGGATGGGCTGGTATCTATGCGCGACACTGTAAAGCAACTACTCCACAACAGAGAGAACATCATTGATCGTCATTGATGATCTCTATCTCGTGCTTCTTGTTCGTCGAAACGCAGGCGGCTCCCATGCCCAAAGTTGCTTTACGACTGCGCCCATGTCTCACCCTCTCGTTTACCTTCTCCTTCCTTACACAGTTACACAAGTACAAGAGAAAACAAAGGCATTGCGGACGCATGTCATCGTACTACGAAGACGAAGAGGAAAGGGACGAGGAAGAGCAAGAGGTGATGAAGGACTTCCAGACGATGGAGGACAATTTGATGGTGCTGATTGATGCCCGCCCAGCGATGCTGGCTAAGAACGCGGACGGTAAGGTACGTGCTATGAGGAGAGACTGCAGGGCGAATGAGGTGGATTGGAAGCGGCATCAATTGAACACAGCCTGCCGGCTAGGGAATGTCGCGCTTCTCATCACAAGGAGGGTACGCGAAAAGGGTGGACCTGGCTCATGGGATCTGTTCATATTACTTGTGTTCATGCCGCTCGATTTTGCATATGTGTATCCCACCCCTTCCCATTTTCTCCCTCTTTTCCTTCCTCTATCTAGTCCCCGCTAAGAATTGCTTTCGAACTGGCGCAGTTCGTGCTGCGACAGAAGATTATGATGAGTCGTCGGGACTGGGTCGGAGTTGTGCTTTTCGGGGTAGATAAGGCAGTGGATGATAAGTCGGAGGAAAATGGCGGCCAAGCAGGAGGTTCGATGACATTCGGCGCCAGCCAATTGCTTGAGGGCCATACGACCGAGTTGCAACCCTTGGGGGAACCGACCGCCAAACGCATCAAGCAACTGGAGCGGCTGTGCCAACCCGACGTCGATGTTGCCAAGGAATTGCATTTAAGGTGGACAGACTCCTCCTCTTTTACCTCTTCATCCGGCTTACGGGACGGGTTCCGAGCGTGTCTGCGGATGCTGGAGACCCGGTCCAAAAAGGAACGGGACATTCGGCGCATCTGGCTTCTCACCAACGAGGACGACCCCTCGGAGCCCAACAACCCAAGCCAAGTAATAAAAGATGCCCAAGAGGGAGGGGTGGATGTACGCTTGTGGCATTTTCCTCATCCCGACGGCCGGGATTTCGACGAGCGAAAGCTTTATGGGCCCGTGCTCTCCGCCGCGAGTAAGCAGCCCTTCGAACTAGACTACATCAAGGCAGACGAGGAAGAGACCGAGTCCGAGTCGAAGATGGTAAATGTCGGGAGCGGGGACATGACAACTCTGCTGGGGGCAGCCAAGGGTCGACTATTTAAGAAGCGTCGCTACGCCTGCACCATCTGGCAAGTTACTGACTCGCCTCCCCTCTCCCTCAACGTTGCCCTTTACAAGACCATCCAACCCTGTAAAAAACCCACGCCCGTGCAGCTGGCCGCGGCTACAAATCGACGGCTAGTTCCGAGCACCAAGTGGCTATGTGAGGAGCTGGTGCAATACATTGACTTGGAGCTGGAGGCAGCTTACGGCCTTGACTTCGGGTCCTCCAACACCACCGTCCCCTTCAAACGCCCTGAGTTTGAATACACCCTCCGCGCAGGTCTTAGCGAGCCCGGGCTCTATTTGTTGGGATTTGTGCCCTCTGAGGAGCTGGCATGGGAGCTGAACGTGACGAGCAGCACGACGGTCTACCCAGAAGAGCTCTCGCTCAAGGGTTGCACTCGTGCCTTCATCTCCCTGCGGGAGGCGATGCTGAAGCGTGAGCGGATGGCAGTGGTCCGGTATCAGGCGTCGGCAAAGTCAGAGCCTCGTCTAGCTGTGCTACTTGCTTCATTGGCAACCAAGGGTTTAGAATTGGTTGAGTTGCCTTTCTTGGGCGATCTGCGTTCTGTGGAGAGCCCGCATCTGGACTGTCCCCCGCCGCCGCCGGAGAAAGAACAGCTGGAGGCAGCTAGGAAGGTGGTGGCGCGCTTGACTTTAAAGCCACAGCAGTACTCTGTGGGCTTCAATAATCCGGCCTTGGAAAAGTTTTACTCGGGTTTGCAGGCGTTGGCGCTGGAGGAGGCAAAGACGGAGTGGAATGAGATAACGGATGACAGCACCTGGCCCTCGGACGAGTTGGTTGGCCGAGCAGAAGAAGAGTTGGAGGAGCTGTGGGAACTGTCTCCTGATCCAAGAAAGGGTGTGCTGAGGGGGAGGGGGAGGAAGCGGAAGGCAGATGCAGTGACGAAAACTGTTAAGGGTAAGCTGGTCGCTGAGAAGGTCAGCAAGGCTGAAGACGAGGATGATGAGAAGATAGGAGGCGGTGGCGATAGATCGGTGAAGGACCTTTCGATGGGAAAGCTGGCCAAACTGACGGTTCCTCAACTGAAGGAGATCTGTCGTGCACGTGGGTTGCCCGTGTCAGGCAAGAAGGGAGACATCATCGATCGTTTACAGATGGACCTCGAGACCGATGATGACTTGTGATAAGACGAGGCAAGTGTTTCTGGTAGAAGAATATTTTAAGAAGAGTATGTGAATATCATGTGGATATATGGACGATCAGAACAAAACTAAAGAGTTGTGCAATAGAGAGATGAGGGGGAACCGGAGAATAAGGACCCCCGCCTTAGCGCAGCCTTTCAAACCCAGGACAGCGACAGTCACCTAAAAGAAACATAACATATAAATAAATCCTCATAACATGCCATTGGGGGCAGTGATTGCGCTTGTTTGCCCTGTGACGCCATTACCTCCCGCTTACTGACGGTCTGGTCGAGGACAGGCATTAACATGTGCCCGAGCCGCACAATCCTCGTGACCATTATGCAGAAGAACTGAGCGCCTTATCCACGAGGGTGCGATACTTTGGATCGGACTGCTCCGACCAGCGCCATTAAAAGCCCCAGAGGGTACACTTAAAAGAAAAGAAGACATACCATACGCCATCGTCGCTTTTTCCCTCGCCGGCGTCCTCCACCATTGGTCGGGAGGTGCGTTGAAGCATTTTACTTCACGTTGTGGGGTGGCCCACATGTCCGAGCTCTGGCACGAGGAGGAAGCGCGGTAAAGACACCTGTGACCTCCCACCCGCATCTCATCATCATCATTCGGCCCTGGCCCAGTTGCCTTTCTGCTTGTCTTGACGGGGCGATAAGAAAGCAATGGGAGCGGCAACCATTGTATACTTTCCACGCTTGAAAGCGACTCATTTAACATGATGGCATGGCAGTGGTGCAAGTGCTGGTCAGGCGCTCACCGTCGTGCAAGCAACCCCCCTTCTTCAAGTGGCCGTATGGGGCGAGGCGGCAAGTACCACCACCTCGCCCCAGCCCTCCTCCACTTGAATATCCGCCTCACAAACTCACCCTGACAAATGTTATCACACCATCCCCACACAGTTATGGTGATTAACAAGGCATCTTCGTGGCTGTCGATTGCCACTTTGGGTGTCGCAGCCCTGCTTGTGGCAGTGGACGAAGGTCAGGCCTTCGTGCAGCCTCCAAGTCGCATGCCAAGCGGCACATTAATGGAGGCCCGGACGCGTGGGTTGGTGCGAGCAGTACAGTCTATGCCCCCACCCACCACTACCAGTACGTCCTCGTCTGCGGGAAAGGGTCCGTGGTCGCCTGAGTCCTGGCGCAACTACACCCCCCGCCAGATGCCCATCTATGAGGATAAGGTAAGTAACGCAAGTGGGCGGAGCAGGAGTAGAAGGGGGTGACGATGGGGCACACATGGATTAGGTTACAAACATTTTCATACATCGGCCAACACCTCTCTCTTCAACAGGCGGAGCTTAAAAAGGTGGAGCAGGCGCTGGCCAAATCTTCACCCTTGGTCTTTGCGGGCGAATGCCGGCAACTTCACGAGCACCTTGGTAAGAGTCGGAGGGGGGAGGCTGAGGCGAATGGTCAAGTGATCGAGGGATTGATTTCAAATTCTGACTGGAGCTGTGTTTTCATGGTATTAGCACCCTGCTGACCTTTTCCTTTTAAATTCCACTCGCACACAGCCAAGGCCGCTATGGGGCAAAGCTTCTTGCTGATGGGGGGGGATTGCGCCGAGAGCTTTAAGGAGTTTCACGTGGATACGGTTCGTGACACATTCCGTGTGTTGCTGCAGATGGCCCTGGTCCTGACCTTTGGTGGCTCCATGCCCGTAATTAAGGTGGGCCGCATGGCTGGCCAGTTTGCCAAGTAAGTAAGACAGGGATAGGAGATAGATGGATGAACTCTTACCTTTGCTCTGCGGTTTCATGTGACCCTCTTTTGTTTCTTATTTGCCGCCTCATACCATGTCATGATCAGGCCGCGTTCAGAGCCCCACGAGGAGGTTGACGGCCTGCGCCTGCCCTCCTACCGAGGCGACATCATCAACAGTGAGGCCTTTACAGAGGAGGGGCGTCGCAACGACCCTTGGCGCATGCTGGACGCCTACCACCAGTCTACACAGACGTTGAACATCCTCCGGGCCTTTGCCACAGGTGGGTACGCCGACATTTCCCGTCTGCACGCCTGGAACCTGGATTTTGTCGAGAAGTCAGAGGAAGGTAGCCGTTACCGCAAGCTCGCCTCCAAGGTGGATGAGTCTCTGCGATTCATGAAGGCCATCGGCGTCAACACCGAATCGGCCACCTTCAAGCAAGCTCAGTTCTACACCGCCCACGAGTGTCTTCTCCTCTCCTACGAGCAGGCCCTGACCCGCCAAGACTCGACCACTGGAAAGTGGTACGACTGTTCCGCCCACATGCTTTGGATTGGCGAGCGAACTCGGCAGCTCGATGGGGCGCACCTGGAGTTCACCCGCGGCATCGGCAACCCTTTGGGTGTCAAGATCTCGGACAAGATCACACCCGACGAGTTACTGGAAGTGATTGACAATTTGAACCCCAACAACATTCCTGGGCGTCTCTCCATCATCGTCCGCATGGGTGCTGACAAGCTCCGAGAAAAGCTGCCGGCACTCATTCGGGCCGTCCAGAAAGAAGGCCGCTTTGTGGTCTGGATCTCGGACCCCGTACATGGTAACACGATCAAGGCGGAGAATGGGCTGAAGACCCGGCCGTTCAACAAGATCCGCGACGAGCTTCGCGCGTTTTTTGACGTGCACGACCAGATGGGCACGCACCCCGGGGGGGTCCATCTGGAGATGACGGGCAAGGATGTGACGGAGTGCACGGGCGGTACCATCCAGGACATAAAGGTGGACGACTTGAACAAGCGTTACCACACGCACTGCGATCCCCGCCTTAATGGTGTGCAAGCCCTGGAGCTGGCTTTCTTGATCGCCGAGCGGATGCGCTCACGGACTGGCCTTCCTCCTCTCTTTAATGATGCCTAGGTAGAGTGTGTAGTGTCATGCACCTACCCGCAATTAGGAGCCATCATGGCATGCGTGCGAGATAATTTTGAAAGGAATGGAGAAGGAAGATTCCACGATTTTTGTTTTGTTGCTCGATAAAAAGGCTGTTACGACCACAACTAGCAGTGATGCCTTTTGTGTCCGAGAATCAGATGAGAAGAAAGAGAATGATAGAAGATGAAGGAGAATATGGAGGCACAGAAAAATAAGGATATGAAGAAGAAGAAGAAGAAGTACACGTAGTCCGTTCACGTAGTCCGTTCTCCTTCATCTGTGTTTTATTAGGTAGTAAGGGATATAAGTGAGAGACAGACAGAGACAGATAGAAAATGAGAGAGAAAGAACTTAAAACACATACACCCCCCCACCATACATCTATCAGTATTCGCACTTTTAATATGTTGGATTCTCAAACTTGACATGCCGGATCCTGCGGCGTGCTGAAATTCACTTTACATAACATCGTCGCCCTTCCCTTCCGTTTCGTTTCACGGAGAGGCGACGACGCAGGGAGGGGTCGAGTGGATGAAACCACCAGCCACAAAGGAAACAAACAATTGAGAACGACTTCATCGCGCTTCGCTGTCTACATTTTTCCTGCGTCTTCAAATTTGACTCCTTGCTCTTATATACTTCTTTCTTTTTTACAACATTCTATTTTCACCTTGCTTGTGCATGCGCCGTAATGCGATATCTCTTTCTGACCTCTTGCTGGATCTCGCATCTCGATGTATTCACCCCCTCTACTGCCCCGTTGTCAAGCTTGATAAGCCGCACGGTGCACTTGGTTAATGCTGCATTACTCTTGGCTCGAAAGACCGTGCCAGAAGGAAAATAAGCGGAGGACGACGGGGAAGACACGCACGCGAGGTCGTCAAGTGGAAAATCGGACGGTGACGGCTTGTTTTGAATAGAGAGGCTTGCACGGAACGTGTGTGACCGGCCAGGTAGCATCTCCATGCGTGGCGGGCAGAGCCAATGGAAGAAAGGTGGTGTCCAGCTCACGCTTGTCGGCATGGCACTTATGACATCTGGACCGAGCTCAAAGCCAGGCATATGGACTTCAACGGTCACGGACATGGCAGAAAGAGGGACGTAGAGGTTGCAATTGCTCGTCACCACGACGATGATATGTGCTACATCTCCCTCCACACTAATTTTGCTTGGTTGCAAGCGGACAGGCAGCGGCCGAACAGTGGATTTGGTCGTGTACCGCAACAAGTTGAGAGGCAGTGCAACATTGTCCGTGGTACACGGAAGACGGCAAATAAATTTCGTGGGAGAAGGGACGGGGGGTGAGAATGACGCCAAGGGCGACGACGTCTCAGGTATAGGTCCAGCATTAGCGCGCATAGGTGAAACCCAAGGCCGGAGAACCACAGCATTCGATTTGATCGTTTCGACCTGGGACGCGGCATCGACAAGCTCGACGCCTATTTCGAGAGGCTCCTTTGACGCAGCAGGGCCGCCAGCATAAGACGTGACCTGGACAGTACCTGTAAGCGACAAACAGATGTCGCTTTCTCCAAAATTCATGCTCAGGTCTTCCAGGATTACCACTGTAGCCTTCAGGGGCGGCGGGTCAAGCAGCGATTCTACTTTTGCCATGATCAAGGGGGATAGGTCGGTCTCCAAGGACGCCGCGATACGGGCGGGGAGGAGGGGTGACGACTGCAGGGGTGGAGAGTTGACCTGTATGCTGGAGGGGCCACCGTTCTCGGTGTTTGAGGCTTCAGAAAGGTTGACTGCACCTGGACGAAGACAAGATCGCACCACAGGGACCTCCACATAGTCAAAGGACCCTCCAAATACATTTGGAAAGGGCTTAGCGTCCCAGTGAGGAGCTGGTATAGTCAGGACACGGGCACAATGCCCACCCACAGTGCACAGTGACGATGCGGTCTGGAGCTGCGAGTCGATGCTCCGGCGAGCACGACGGCCCTCCATACTGCTGCTCGTTATAGAAGGGATGGTGAAGAAGAGGGAGAAGGCTTAGTGACTCGGTTGAACTCGGAGCCTTTGGTGTAATAATGCATTTGATGGGCCAAGCAGCATGACAGGTCAACATGCGCAACGGCTTCCACCGTTGAGCAGGTCACCTCGACGGTCGCTGCACGCTCCTGTCTTCACAAATTCAAACCCTTCTCAACCTCCACCGCGAACCAAAACATATCCCAACAGGACAAGGAGAAGCTGGGCCGGCACTTTCATCCGGACGTGCTCCTCTTTTCGCTTCCAACTCGTCATGGCAGACAACTCAAAGCGGCCGTTGGTAAGTGATGCTGCTGATGATGATCCCAGGGGCGGAGGAGAGAGGAGGTCGAGAATGAACGCCGCAGCACCTGTACGTCAATCAACTCACCGGCCATCCACTGCCATAATACAAGAAGGGCTATGGTGGAGGAGGTGGGGCCGGTGGTGGTTATAAGCGCCCACGATACCAGTCCTCGTCTTGGTCGTCGTCGTTGCAGGCGGTGCGGAACGGGCAGGCTATCCTCTTCACGTGCGACGTGGGCCGGGAGGCCAAAGCAGCCAAGGAGATGTATGTCGTCCTAGAACGGGTTAGTCATCCTGTCTTGTGGAGGATGGAGGATACGGCAGAATGGCAACGATAGCGTGCTTGCTGCAGTAGCACAGTCGAATCGATGTTCTCTCGTAAAACAAAGCCAGTCCCCCTCTGCACAATTCTCCTGGCAAAGCAAGATTCTCCTATTTATGTCAAAAAAAATCCTGAAATTTGGTATTTTTCTCGCCCCTTTACTCACCACGCACTCACCTTACCTCACAAACAGTATGCGGAAGAAGCAAAAGGCTCCGGCACACCTGGCAGCAGAGAGTCTACGGACGACGAGGATGAAGTCCCCGCTGCCATGGCCGCCGTCACAGACTCTGCTGAGATTGAAACCATGGCCAATGAAAGCGTTCGGGCCTCGCTTCTGCAAGAAATCGCAGAACTAAAGAAGGAAAAGAGGAAGGGGGCCAAGACGACTATGGCCACGGTCGAGACCGGCTGCAAGGGCACATGTGGGATCAGCATCCCCAGAAACGGGCATTTGTCCCCCGTTGAACTGTGCCTGCGCATGCTAGAGGAAGCTAAAGCAGGGCACAGTAGTACTCGGTGCGTGACGTTTCTCGTTTCCAGCCATGATAAAACTTTCTCTTCCACTCTTCACGAAGCACACTCTGCCCAATTCCCTAACAGAGGCATCGTCAAGCTGATGCCGTTGGAGCGGATCAGCTTCGGGGGGGACTTAGAAGCCATCAAGGTACAAGTACGGGATTTACTGCACGACAAAGGCCTCCTGCTCAAAAATCAAAAAGAAGAACAAGTGTCGGGAATCAGGGGAGAAGGAACAGCAGCAGCAACAACAACAACAACAACAACAACAACAACAACAACAACAACAACAACAACAACAACAACAACAACAACAACAGCAGCAGCAGCAGCAGCAGCAGTAGCAGCAGCAGCAGCACCGCCAGGCGCGGAGGACGGGAAAGGGGCCAACGAGGCCAAGAGGCCCACGGTGCGTAGCAAAATAAAATATTTTCATGTAACCAAAGCCAAGTTAAATATCATCCCCTCATTTACCCTTAGTATATGGTAAGTTTGTGTCGACGCAACTACGCCGCCCACACTCGCGACGAGATATTCGAAGCGCTGGGTGACGTGATTGATGGCAGGTGGAAGGTGGACTTGAAGAACCCGGACCATGTCATCCTCATAGAGGCCATAAAGGTAAGAAGGCCGAGGAGGCTGAGCTGAGGGTGGAGAAGGGGGATAGGGAAAGGCCATGTACTGGGTGTGTCATTTTGCAGTTGCGATGTCTTCATCCTGCTCTCTGAATTTTCTTTTTTTGGCCCACCTCTTAACGATACAGGGTACAATCGGCTTTAGTATTTGCCCGCGTTTCATCGAGCTGAAGAAGTACAATCTCCGTCAGCTCCAAGACCAGGCCCGTGAAAAGGCCAAGACAGCGCGGAAAGAGCACGTGGAAAAGGAAGAGGAATAGATCAAGTTAGAAATAAACAGACATCACTCCTTTGGTACGCGCTTCGTTCTTGCTTGCTTTAGATGCAGTTGCGGGTATACATTCTGAATATAGAGCATTCGCTTGGCCTGCTCTTCTTCTTTTCCCGCCCTCTTCTTGTTCATGTCTCCCATGCTCTGTTAGGCTTAGGGCCATCACTTGTGCGTTACACAGCATTCCGCCGCATCAAACACTCATCGCCCCTCCGCTCTCTCTCAGAGAAGGACCAGGCCGACTTTCGACGACTCAATCTCGGCACAACCCCAATTGTAGACATAGTAGTGGAGTGTGCCATCGCCGGGCCCGAACTTGAGATCCTTGAGGAATTCTTGGTTATCCATTAAGTCTAAGGCATTGACCACGTCCACGTCCTTCTGCTTGGCCAGGATCAGAGCTTCCTTCATCAGAGACTGCTCGGATAGAATGACGGAAAGGAGCATGAGTCGCTCGAGCGTATGGGAGAGCAAAACTGTACAGAAAGAGAGACCGAGCAAGAGACATAGACGGAGACCGTACCTTTAGGGGCATGGATGTGGCGACGTTGTAAAAGGAGTAGACGGCGTTAAGGGTGGGATAGGTGGTGTTGCCGATGACCGTAGAGTGCAGATGGTAGAAGCTGTGTTTAAAGTGAATAAGTACAAGGGAGAGGAAGACATGGGGAAAAGTGAAAAATTGCCAGCGAAAACAGATAAATCATTTCCTTTCTCATATTCGTACCTGCAAATGTCCGTGACGCGGCCCCTCTCATTCACTACCACAAAGCTGTCCACGACATTATGTCGGGGCAAGAGCCAGTGGGCGAAGTCCGCGTCGTCCATCACGGGTGCGAGGTTGAATTTGTTGAGGTAAGAATTAAGCAATTCGCACGCGGAGGGTACGTCGGCGGGCGTCATCGGTCGGATGCCTGCGGTGCAGTGTGATAAATAAAATATTTATGATGTAAAAAGAGATGACGAGAGAGGATGATGTCATAGATGTGCATGAGACTGTGCAGACTGACTGACTGACAAAAGAAGTGCAGCCAAAAGAGCGGTCACAATGCCAGCGTTTGGATGCCCTCCTTTCTCATACACGTACCGCTTGTGCATGTTTCAGGGAGCTGATACAGCCGGACGGTACGGGCCATGGTCATGCGCGGGGCCAGACGCGTAAAGCCAATCTCTACAAGCTTCTTGGGCCGGATGAGGCGATGGTGATACCTGCAGCTTGCCACCGGCTTTGGAAGGAGGACACCAGCAGTGTATACCGCTTGCCACACCTACGTTAAAGATTTGAACATGCGAATTTTGGATAGCAGTCCTTATCCATAGCATTGTATTGGCCAACAGTCTTCATGGCTTCCCATGGATAAAAATGCCTTTTTCCAAAACGCACGAGAGCGAGACGCACAAAATACGCACTTACCCCAGTCAGGTTTACCCGCCGGGTTATCTCCTTGATGAGCACAGGTGCCAAGCGCTTAGATCGCAACTTCTTGAGCACGCACAAGAAGTTGATTTCCACCATGGGCATGATTTTATCGTACACACGCATCTGCACGGGTACACCGGTGATGAATCCCACGAGCTTGCCCCGTCCCTTCCCCTTGGCCAGCGCGGCCGCGGTTGGGGCGACGCGGATGCCCACCACGAACTCCTTCTCGTTCCCTGGCGGACTCAAAGCCCATTCCAAAAAGGCCGGGGAATAGTCAAAACGGAACATGTTGTCGTCGTCCTCCACATAATTCTGATTCAAGAGGTCGTACACCTCCTTGGCCTCCTGTACGTCCGTCATGTCCACCTCGCACCACATGAAGCCCGCCGGTAGATTATAGGACTCTTGTCGCACGTCTTCTGGAGTCTTGTCCGACTCTATAGGTCCATTTTCTTCGCGCTTCTCGCCTTATTTGATTCAAATGATGTATTGCAAGTGAGCAATAGGCGGAGAGCCTCGATTAACGCATGTCGCTCATCATGTTTCGTACCTAGTTTCAGCATTGGTTGGGTGCTCCAGAACTTAAAGTCTTCCTGTGTCTTCTCCTGTGGCTGCATGCGAAACATACCCTGCTCGGCGTGCAGCATCATGTCCAGCTGTATGTGTGTAGATGTGGCGTTTGTGGAAGGTCTCCTTCGCACACATCTCAAGGACTCCTTCTGTGCTCCACCAGAATGCTTACCTGTCCTGCTGTCAAACCCTGACCTGCTCTGGGCTGCAACTCCTTGGCTCCTCCAGCAGCATCATTTTCATTCCCAGCAACTATACCCATGGCAGCAAGCTGATGCGTCACGGCCTCTGCGGATGCTGGTGCTTCATCTGGCGTCTTCTGTGGTGAAACTTTCTCTTCCGCCATCGATCGCGCCCCAGTCTTCTGCGGGAACCCACCTGACCCTGCGTTCCGGCAGAATTACCAAGAGAGTGAGTGCGGTGTGTGTGTGTATGTGAAGTAGGTGTACGTCCCGCCAGCGAAGGGAGCGTGTGTATTGTAGCTGAATGGAGGGATGATGTTGCGAGCATTTCAAAGTTCCAACCGACAGAGACCGTTAACAACATTTCGCATTTCACTCTGATTACAGACACTCCCCGGCCGTCGCCATGAGGGCTCTTGGAAGAATGTGCAAGGATTGAAAACGCATCTGCCTCTCCCGTCTTGATGCCTCGAATGCCACGAGCGTAGTCCTCATCCACAATACATTTATTGACTGGGATATTGTTAGGAGGTAGTCGATTTTACTGTCCTTGTCACACGTTGGATAACTATTCTGCGAAAAAGGCCTGCACAACTAAAAAGTTGAATTAGTTGTCATTAGTTGTCATAGCTGTGCCTTTAGTTGTAGTTGTGCATGATCTCCAGGAAGGACAACTAACTCAACTATTGGTTGTGCATGATCTCTAGGAGGGACAACTAGCTCAACTGTTAGTTGTGCATGTTTCGACCCTCCCACAACTATGACAACTATTAAAACCGTTTCCACTTTCTCACAACTATGACAACTATTAGTTGTGCATAATCGCAGGACGGGACAACTGACAACTAACTAAGTAGTTGTGGTGGTTGTCCATTGTGGTAGTTGTCCAACGTGTGGTCCTCGTAGCAGGGGTAGGCGCCGGTCCGATAAACTCGTCAGGGTCGACCCAGCGGAGGGATGTGTATGGGGATGGTTATTGGGTGCCAGCTCCCCTCCTACAGTAAGGGTTTGAAGGGAGAAGGGAGGGCTGTGGCGTTCCTGTCTTTTTCTTCTCTTTCCTTGTCTTCTCCTTCCCCTTTCTGCCTCGTATAGTGCAATTTTTGTACTTGATCGCCCAAATATCCTGTTATCCAGAGAATTCGGGCTGCCAGACCAGATCCGGGTCGTCCTTGAACTCTTTACCCAGGTTTGCCGGGTACCCGGAATAACCGGACTTGACGCCCACCCCTTCCTGGTAGCTTACTGATTTTACGGTCCTGCTAGCTGGAGCAACTTGTACTTCAAAATGTGGTTATACGCCTGGTAAGCTTGAACGCGACCATATTGATTAAAGATCTTCGGCTTGGTAAATATTGAAACAGTAAACAATGGTTCGCAGCCCACTTTGACGTCATTTTGTGACGCCGAGCGTCAGTGCTCATTCTGGCAGCTCATATTTGTTTGTATATATGATGAGGCTATGGAAAAGGACGTCGAAAGCTAGCAATATTATTTGGTAATCCTGGGGCTAGCCATCGTCTTGCCGGTAGAGGTCTGTTTGTGTAGAAAACGATTTCTTGATTACCCTGAAACCAAAGGTACATGGGCGGGCGCATTATCTCGGAAATCGTCACCCCGACCAAGAATTTGTAAACGATGTGCTTTCGTTTTCCATCGCTTTCTCATTGAATTATCACTGGTACCAATCATACGCGCACTCCCCTTCCCTCTCAACCACTTCATCTCCAAAGCCACAACTTTCGTCTCTCTTTTGCCTTTGTATGAACGTATACCGGAGCAAATTGTCTTCAATATGATAGATATCCTCCACATAACCACATCCCATGCTACAGAGTCAAGAATAGGACCAGAAGCCCGTTTCGCCGCATTAGCTGCGGTCATGGATTTAGCAGAGTGATTATCGAAATGGAGAGCTATCATGATCGAGATATGGTATAGTTGTCTCGTGTTTATACTCTGACGAAAAATTATGTGCTTTATTGTGGCCAAATGCAATAGAGCCAACGGACGATAGCACAGCTCGATGTAAAGGACTTTTAGGTCATGTGGCGAAACGATGGTGAATATGAGAATATCATAACTGTCCATTAAGGTCTGAGAGTACCGAGAAAGACAAATATCACCAGCGAAATCGGCCTCTTTTCATGCATTCGTACGCTGATTACTTCATTTTCTGGCAATCCTGTTCCCCAAGGGTCGGCTTAAAGCCCGTCAAATTGTCCCATGGTATTTTTTCTCTCTTATCCCTTACTCATTCCTCCTTCTGCGACTAGAGTGCTTTTATTTACGTTTTCACTGAAGTCCTTTGCACAACCCATGCCTCCTGGACTGTATTCATCATGGCAAAAGCCCATCCGTACCAAAGCTGCCTCTAGAACGAGGGCCCAATGTGTCCAATGCGTGCAGCCCTGCGAAAAGACAGTATACGGCTCCCGCAGCGGTCCATCAGCGCTCAATTCTAGGGTGCTGCCGTCGACAAATGTGCCTACGGCAAAGACAACTTCGTCGCCGTAACCCGGCGAAATGCCCGCAGTCGGCCGAATGTAAGCACCGATGGGGCTCAACCGCTGCACCTGCTGGCAAAATTGGATAACCTGGTATCGACTGCCTACCTGTACGGCCTGAATAATATCGGTTCGTGATGTGCCTGGGGCTGGATTACAAGGCAGTCCGAACCGAGTGCCCATGACCTCGGCCAATAGCATCGCGCCCTTGAGCGACTCACCCACCACAGCCGGGGCCATAAAGAGGCCCTGTAGAATCCAACGCGTCTTACCCAAAGTGGCTCCGCCCTCCACGCCAGGTGCGCTCAATCGCTTGAAGGCTGCCTGTACGTAATGTTGCTTGCCAATTACATACCCACCCGTCGGAGCGAGCGTGCCACCCGGATTCTGTAACGATATGAGCGCAGGTGCGGGTATGATTGAGAATGGTCAATCACGAAAGCGTTCAGCTGCTTTTTGCGATTGTCCCTCGTAGGCGTTCAATTGCTTGACATTAATTCACGATGCTGTACCCTGTTCAGCCTTTTTTTTGCTTCAATCGCATAAAAGGACCCTAGTCCCCGAACTACGCCTCTGCTTAAATTGGCCCAGACCACTCAGTACCCCTCCCACCCCCTGGGGCGCCCGACCCGACTATCCTTTTCCAGATGATGCTTTCCCTTACCTTTATCAATGAGCCCGCTACGATATCTGCACCCACATGTGTAGGCTCCAAGTCCTCCACAAACTCCCCGTAGCAGTTGTCGACGAATACAACCAACTCCCGGCTTGGAAAGGCCGCGCGGATATGGGCAATAACATGGCCAATCTCGGCCACGGGAATGGAAGGTCGCCACTGGTAACCGCAAGAGCGCTGAATGTGCAAAACTCGAATACTTGGATCTGCAGTAATGCGGCGGTCGATCTCGGCGAGGTCAAAATACTGTCCTGGTGCCACGGAAGAGAGGAGATCCACCTGATCATATGCCACACCCCATTCCTTTAAGCTCCCTGTCAGCGGCCGCTGCCCCGGGGCTGGGCCACTACCTTCATCCTGGTGTCCCACTCGAGTTCCAATTACCTCTTCAAGTGTATCGTATGGAGGGCCGCTCAAACCCAACATTTTGTCCCCCGGCCGGAGGACGCCAAAGAGGGCGCAAGAAATGGCGTGGGTTCCGCTAAAAATCTGTACGCGGACAAGCGCAGCCTCGGCACCAAAGAGAGACGCGTAAACCTTTTCCAACGTGTCACGACCTACGTCGCCATGTCCGTACCCGTCGATGCCGTTAAACATGTGCGTCCCCACCTGGTGCTCCCGGAAGGCTGTAAGCACCCGCTTCAGGATGCGCTGTGTCCGGCGGTCCACGTCCTCAAAAGCAGGTCGCAACCGTGCTTGCGCCTCGCCCACAATCTCCTCGGCCATTATGTCTTCATCAGCACTAGTGGTGGCGGTATGCTGTAGCGGCAAAAAGTCCCAACGCGATTGACTTCGCGATTGGCTCCTCGTTGTAGGCGCTGGGCCCATGGCGTGGATGGTGCCGGCCGAGGGGATGCAAGAGGAAGAAAGCAGGACATGATGCGACAAGGTAGTAGGCACAAACGCCATCACAATAGGATGGATCAAGACACAAACCAGCATTAGTGCGGCCCCCAAACAGAAGCATTCCCGTTGTAATGGCTGCAGGAGCAACATGGCCATGGAGTCAAGTTGCTGGCCCAGCGCCACGATCCTGTGAGTGGTGTATTTGCAAGGATTCGTATGGGAGGCCACCCACGTGTATGAAATGAGTGAAAAAACGGACGATGCTCATGATAAGCGAAGCGCAGGGTTACTTATGAAGCGTGCAAGTATAATGCCTTGCTTGTCATGCTGGGAAGTGGAAGGGCTGCTTCGCTTGTTCGACGGCGGCGAGGAGGTTGACCTGTGACCTGCTGCCCACGCAAATTGACCACCACTTACACACATATCTCTCCAATCCTCACCACGGGCAGCATATGTTTGAAGTGACGGGCCTGGAGATAGTGGTGCTGGTTGGGGTGGCTTCGTTTTTGCTCGGTAAGTGGACGCACCCACGACAGCGCGCCCCTCGACCCCGTCGTGACCCCCACCACACCCCATTCCCCTTATCCTAGGCAAGAGGGAAGTACCACAGCTCGCGCGCATCGTGGGACGAGGTACAGGCAAGATGGTAGCTTTGTTGAATTCGGCACGGGATCAGTTTACCAAGGCCACGCAAGACACGCAGTTTTCCAGAGTACGTGTCTGTCTGGGGTTAGAGGGAAGGAAACGTAGCAGCCCATAAAAAAGCAGGCATCTTTAATTAAGCCACTTCTAATCCTCCCATACAGCTTACTCATGAGGTTCAACAGAATATGTACGAGCTTGACTCAATCCGCTGCGAGGTACGCGCCGCGGGTTCGCAGAAGCAGCCGTTTCGCCTCCGTCGCCCAGGCATGCCCGCAACGGGATCGCCTCCAGCAGGCAGTCTCGACCCGAAATTGTCGAAAACTCACGGTGACATCATTTCTGCGTCTGTCTCATCGGCAATATATTCTATGCCGGGAGAAGGCTTGCCACTAAGAGTCCATGACATCAGCAACATAAGCAACAGCAGGAGCAGTAACAAAAAGCTAGGCGAGTTGGCCATGGCCGAGCTTTTGTGGCAGGTAAATACGATGACAGAGTTTCGAAGCATGCGCATGTATGTTGTGTCACGCACTTATTACTTCTCCACTTGCCCCATTTTCCCTAACGGCAATCACCACCTACGACTCTCTCGTTCTCGTCTTCCACTCTCTCCCCCCCACCAAAGGAATCTGCGTTAGCCGGGGGAAAGGGAGGCAAAATGACACATCCGAATCAGCAACAGCTGCAGCAGCAAGCATCAGCACCTTTCCCTCCGACAGGCTCCACCATGATGGAGGACGTCATTTTAGAGACGCTGTTAAGGGATCACGTAGACCGTGTTTCCTTCAGGAAACAAGGGGAAAAACGCACTGAGTAAGAGCTTGAGTAATAGATGTTTGGGAGAGTTGCCGACGAGTACATAATTATGCTATCAGAAAAATTTAATGAGGCGACTACATAAAAGAGACGCATCATTTGTCTTTTAGTTTCAATTTCCCTGCTTGTTTTTCTCAGTTATTATTTTACGCACCCTTCCTCTTGGCCATACTTTGCATCAAGGCACTCAACGCTAGATGGACACCGATACTCAGGCTATGAAGCACAAGACATGCCAACCCCTGTACAAAACGGTAGCAGCGCCCAAAGGGTATGAGGGCGGGAGGAGGGGAGGTCATGGTCGCAACGTTTATACCGCTTTTGATTGCCCACGGAAGCAACAGCCACCAGTGATATGCGGACAGGACCACGAACGAAAAGTAGTTCCACGACCAGCTCTTGTACAGGAGTCGGTGGGTTTTGTTTACCGCAAAAATTGGCGCAGTACAGAGGAAAATGTGTTGTAGATAGAAGAAGGTGACCTCGAGACGAGTTGCAGGCAGATTCGGAAAGCAGAACGCAAGCGACGGCCCCCAGGTCAGAAGACTTAGTGCATGAAAGCAGATAAAGGAGGTTTCCGACGGGACAACGGTGCAAATAAAATAAAGGATGGTGGTGACGTGGCAGGGCTGCAAAAAGTAAGCAGGGTGGGAGGAGATGTTGGTGACATCTAGCTTGAGAGGCACCTGCAAAAGAAGCGTCATGATAAGACCAAAGCTCCACAACACCTGCCCTTTCGTGGGGGTATAAGTTATCCGCAAAGCACGCATTTGTTTTTGCATATTACGCCAGGCCACATACAGCAAAGGACTGAAGAGGAGAAACGACACAATGAGTTCAGCGGCATGCTGGGTTGGTGATGAGTGCCATCTGCTCAAGTATTCATCTCCCTTGGGATCACTGGCATCGAAGGGGAGCTCGGGATTGAGGCTTTCCAAGAGGCTGGCCAGCAACCGCACTGCGGGAAATTGCTTCATTGTGGGGCTTTCACGGCCTGTGGGGATTGTGAGAACAGGAAATGAGTGATTTAGTAGATGCATGCATGGCAGCCCTTGTGCATGCCTGTTCGGGGCGGCATGGGCCCAGCTGGAGCAGAGTGAGGGCGCTGATGCATCCATCGGCTAAGCTTGCATTTTGGGGGGGCGCCGAGCGCGATGCGCCTTTCTTATTCCCAGGAACAGCCGTGTGGCCGTAATGTCCAGTTTTCTGTTTGGTGTGCTGAATGTGGTCGCTCTCTAGTGTGGTGCTGTGCTTTGTATGTCGAGGGTGAGGTTGAGGGGAGGGGATCAGGACTTGCTCGGCAAGAGCCGCCAAGTAAGCCAAAAGCCCTCTCTCGAGGATGCACTCAAGAACGAGTCAAGTCAAGTCAAAGTGGGCTGGGCGGTGTAACTCGGGAGTTGAAATGGCGTTCATAACTCTCTGATGTATACTACTACATCAGGCGGCCACTCGTGTTCGTTTTTGTAACTGTTGCTGGGCATATTGTGTGGTAAAACAAGCTGATAGTAACAAGGGCAAGAATGCTCTGTGTGTGTGTGTGTGTGTGTGTGTGTGTGTGGGTGTGGGTGTGGGTCTGTTTCTCGGTAGTTCTTTTTGGTCGTGGTCGTCGTCGTTCCTACATCCCTCTAGAACTATCGCATGCAACCTGCGTCTTCGAGGACTTGCATACGAGGGGGAGCCTTCCAACAATAAATAATTGTCATCCCTTATTCATCGTCCGAGTTTTCTAGCGACTTTGACAGTTTTTTTGACCTGGCAAAGTCCCCGGACGGCCCACACAGGGCCAGGAGAAGGGGGAGGAGGATAAAAGAGGAGGTCAGCGGGAACGCTACACATAGAGTGTTCGCATATCTTACCGCGGTTGACCAAATCGAAGATCATGGGGACGAGCTTCCCCACGGACCATACTCCTGTACACCCGCAGGATGTTACGTGCCCCATTGCCGTCCCGGGACACGAACTGTTCACAGGTGTCACACCAATACAGTCCTCGG
>Ga0160419_100044_pt1 | contig 80326 bp, 102 predicted proteins | sample CelAP2metagpilot_2_FD_108196 | JGI IMG/M metagenome (GOLD analysis project Ga0160419, IMG submission 108196) | Phycosphere-associated microbial communities from Cellana algal ponds in Kailua-Kona, Hawaii, USA - Cellana AP2-4-25 metagenome pilot ...
ACTCCATAAATTGAAACAAAAATTTCTTAACACCCCCAAAAATCAGTATTTAAAGTTGGTTTTAGTGCCCTTTTCACAACCTTCCCCCCCCCCCCCCCTTTAGGCATTGGTACGCTCCATCCTCTCGTCAAAATGCTGTGAAGAGTCATACAAAAAGCCTTCCTTCTCCAGTGATTGGTCAGCTTTAAGCATCTTGGCTGAAAGCTCAAATTAGTCTTTTAAAAGCCAATGCCATACTTTGCTTAATGCGCCACCCCTGGGCAGTGTCAACATAAGATGCTAAAAAGAGAAGGCAACTGAGAGTTACTCTAGACTAAGAAGAATTTGAAGATAAAGACGATTGATCCTCCGACTTTCTCACATTTTCTTTTTTTCGGACGTTTTCTTACTATCTCTGCTAAATTATACTGGCGACTCATCGCGATTTTCAAATGTGTGGCTCATTAACGATTTTGATGTATTTAAAATGATTGCATACAATACTGGCAAATAATTCCAGTCCATCCCTTTAACGAGGACCTGGCACACATCCCTAACAGACATCCACACCAGTGATCACGAAAAGAAACCCATTTGTATGAAGAGAGCATCTGTATTAAGATTCTATTTGCATGAAGAGCGCACGGAACACAACCTAACATCACACATAATTTTTGAAGAGAGCAAAGACCACATGCCTACACACAGTACCTAACCGTACCGAAAGACTCATGAATATATATATATTCATATATATTTCTTCTCTAAACAGACACACAAATACGTAATAATACATTATCTCATTTGCTGTGAGTCACAAGAATTCACAACACACACTTAGGGGAATAATCAAACCCTTGCCGGACGGCTGGTAACCGTAAGCGCACTACTCGCAAACAATCCATCGCCAGCACTGTTCCGAATGGTGACAAACGGCCGGAGCGCTTCCAACCATGCACCCAGACTACCCTCATCCTCGGGCGAGATAAAGTCTTTCACCTTACTCCCATGCACCGTCGTCTCCATCTCAAACACAGTTGCCGTCGGCTCGGGAAGGCGATACGAAAGCCCATCGCTGGCAGTCTTGGCATTGAAGACCAACGTCGGATCGTCAAGCCCCACACTCCCTTGACATCCCCGCACCCCAATTTGGCTCTGAGCCATCTCCAGCGTCGTGTACCAATGCAACTCCACATGCCTTGGCCGATGCTTCGTCTTTTCTATAATCACGAGCATAAAGTACCGTCGCTGCCATGCCCTGCTCGTTTCCGCCCGCCTCCTCATCCATCCCTCCATCAAACACTCCGAGTACGCTTGCGGCAACTGCAACCCTCCCGCGGACCTTGGGCTTCGAGTTGTCTGGTTCAAAGCGCCCGCACTGCCGTTGCTGCTGGTGGGAGTCGCACTTCTGACAGTAGTTGGCCCCCCGTTGGCAGTGCTGTTCCCGAGTCGATGCTGGCGCTGGAAAGGTTCTGTCTCGGTCTGGAAGGCCTCAACCCAGTCATCGCGCTCTTGCGTGGTGCTGGCCCGGAGGACGAAGCGGGTATGTCGGCCTTGGGCGGTGGTTTTGTCGCGCTTTCTGATCTTGACGGACTTGATGATCGTGCCCCCGCCGCCGTTGCTGTAGAGGATTATTTCCGTGGATGAGGCCCCTTTGATTGCCTAAAAGGAGAAGGGGTGACAGGAAGGGAAGGAGTATGAGAATATGCGGATAGATGTAAATAAATTGTGGAAATATGAAAATACAAGGTGCGGGGGAGAGATTGAAAGGCTTTTAATAAATTACAGAGGCCTGTCCTCACTCTTCGAATTCTCCAGCCCTCTCTCCCTCGCCACCTACCATGACCGACTCCAAAATAATAATACACCGCGGGTCCGGGTCCGTCGGCCCCCTAAAGTAAAACAAGCATCCATTCGTCAACACGAACCAGTATCGATGAAATCGGCCAATGCCCAAATGTCCCTGCACCTTCTTCTCCAACCACCCGCTGATTCGCGGCGCTATGAAGGTCAACGAGTTCGACTCCCACATGTCCCCCTCCTTCATCCTCATCTCATGCTGCTTGATCGAATTGTATAAGCTCGTAAGCAGCTCCCGTGGTAAGTCCTGTCCTCCATTAATTCCTCGATTATTCCTCACGAAATCTTCCAAGCGCATTTTTTCCTTCTGCGGCAGGTTGCGATTATGCAGATCGGTGTTCAGCAACATGATGGAGAAAGACAGAATGTATACCGTGTCTTCCGTTGCGTACCATCCCTGAGTACGATTGACCTCAAAGAAGCGACGGGCGAACGCATTGAGGACCCGATCGAGCATTTGGGCCTCCCCGGGCATGCGGATGTCATTGATGAAGAGCTAGCGGGAATAAGGGAGGGAGAAAGGGGGGGAGGGGGTGGCTAGGTCTGAGTTTTGGAAAGCGGTCAGGGAAGAAGCCACAGCGGTCAGGGAAGAAGCCAAACAAGATTCGATATGCATTATTCAAGGCTTTCAGAAGCATTACCAACAGGATCAAAAGCAATCGACTCAATTCCCACCCCTCCCCATCCTCCATTCCTCCCTCCCTTCCTTTCTTGCGCACTTACCCGCATCGCCTCATCAATAGACATCCCCTGAAAGTCGTACTCTTTAAGCAGCTGAGATAATACCTCTTGCACAAACGGGTCCTGGCTCCCTACATACTCCCCAATCCGCTTCTTGCTCAGCTCCCCCGCGTGTTGGCGCAGAAAGCCAGCCACCTCCGCAGGGGTCCGTTGCAAGACACCAGTGGAAACGAGGAGCTCGACGCCCGCCGCTGGCTTTTGATTGAATCGCATGATACCTTGCTCGAGAAATCGTTTATCTCTGGCGCGGGTGCTACTGAGTGCAATGGTCCATGGGGCGTTCTTGATGGATTCGGCACGGCGGAGTAGAGGGCCAAACGCCCGCAAGCTCTCGCGCTTCGTCGATCCCGTGGATGCCGCCGACAATGCTGCGGTGGATGTAATCCGGGAAAACGATAGGCGTGACTTCTGCCGCTGCTGCTGCTGCTGCTGCTGCTGCTGCTGCTGCTGCTGTTTTGGTGGTCCCTGTACATGTGGGGGGGCACCATCATTGGGTGACAAGGTCGACGAAGAAATGGTGGCAGGTGGCTGCTGCGGCTGCAGGGAAAGAGGCTGCTGCTCGTGGTGGTCTTGAATCTTGCTACTGATTACAGATGTGCTGTCGGTGTCACCCCATGCCTGGGCAACCCGTGCCCCTACCTTTTCGTTTTCTGCTAGTGGCCACTCCTCCGTTCTCGAGAGCTTGACTGCGGACGGCCCGTCACTGAGAGGATTCTGCATGACCGGGGCGTCGGACAAGTCTCTTGGTATTGTATTAGTAAGCTCTGTAGTGTTGACCATCATGCTGATGAGACATTGCTAGGTCCTGGGTTCTGGATACCCCTCGGAGGCCGAAGGGAGAGTTAACTGTGAGGAAGGCGGCGTAGGTTGTAAGCAGGCTCGTCCTCGAGTGTGAGCTCGTTTCCCGTCGTCCCTGTCTTACATGGGCATGGGAGTGGTATGGGACAGTTAGAATGGAGAGACTGAATTGCCAAAAGTCTTAGCCGTGGCCAAAAGGAGGCATGCGGTGTCAAGAGAGGTGAGTTAGAGGCAGGGGGCATGGGCCTCTATGCCGGAAACGCCGCTCTCTCCTCCAACGGCTGCAGCTGCAGGTCAAGCAAGTGCGATGATGAATGATGTCATTTGAGATTAAGGTCAAGGAGATAGGGCTCTATGACACTCCAAATGCGTATCATGGCACCTTCATCTTGTCAGTTACGTCAACTTGGCAAGTCCACTTACACTCATCTTCCTTTTTTGCCACAGGAAAACTGCTGGCACCGGCCCGTCTGCTTAGCCTCCCACCAGTTTCCGAGTATCTTGCAACAAACTTTTTGACCCGCTTGCCCTAAGCAGAAAATGGTGAAGCGGGATGTGTCTTCGATCAAAAACAAGGCGAAGCGCCGGGAGATGTACGCTAAGGTTAAGGTCGAGAAGAAGAGAGATAGGAAGGCGGAGCGCATCAAGCGACAGAAGGAGGCGCAGGAGCTGGGAGAGGAGGCCCCACCCAAACAGGTACACTTTGATTTGGAGTGGAAAGAGGGCTAGGATTGAGATTTATGAATGTGGAGGGGGGAGAAAGAGGAAGATATCTATTTTGGTGCCTTACGCGTCTTGGGGCTGTCGCAGATGTCCCATATTTGTTTTTTGCATCCCTCGTGCGGGGCGGAAAGCTACGGAATGGAGAGGTTGGATTACCAATTCCAGCCATGTGTTAACTTGCCTGCATACTTATCTATTGGACTCCTCGTGAAATGTCTTTGCTTATATTCACATCCTTGCAAGGAGAGGCTGCAACTTGAAATCATTAAAATCTGTTAGACCCGTCCGGGAGGGAAAGCAAAGATAGTGTAAGCGCCACAACCAGACAGTCAAAACTCACAACCCCCTCCCCCATCCACCCCTTCCGGCATATCAAGGTACCCCGCACATTGGACAACACCCGAGAAGTAGACGAGACAGTGGTACATCCTGAGGACGAAGAGGTCTTGGCCGACGAAGCAGAAGATGAATTTCAAGCTTACTTCGTGGGCAGTCAAGCGGCAAAGATTCTCATTACTACCCGCCCCCGCCCTTCCCGGGAGCTCTTTCATTTTGTTGGCGACCTCATGCAATTGATCCCCAACGCATTTTTCTATCCCCGGAAAAGTTTCGAGGTCAAGTCCATTTGCAAGCACGCCGAGCAAGGTGGATTCACGCACGTCTTTATCCTCAGCGAGAAATCTAAAGTCTGTAACGGCCTTCTCGTCTCCCACCTTCCCCATGGGCCCACTGCCTTCTTCAAGGTTTCCAATGTCGTGCCTGGCGCCAAGATCCAGCACCATGGCCAGCCCACAGCCCATGTTCCTGAACTCATCCTCAACAATTTCAACACTCGCCTGGGCCACCGTATCGGCCGGTTTCTTGGCTCTTTCTTCCCGCACGCACCCGAGTTTCGTGGCCGTCAAGTGGTGACGTTTCATAATCAACGAGACTTTCTGTTTGTGCGACATCACCGGTACATGTTTGACGAGAAGAAAGGTTCCAAGCCCGCGACTGCTGCCATCGGGGGAAAGAAGAAGAAGGAGTCCGGTAAGGGGGCGGATGCCGCGGCCATCCCCATGGCGGGCAATATTCGGGCCCGACTTCAGGAATTGGGTCCGCGCTTCACCCTCAAGCTAAGATGGTTGCAAGAAGGCACGTTTGACACCCAGTTTGGAGAGTACGAATGGCTGCATAAGCGGAAGGAGATGGACACGACCCGGCGTCGTTTCCACTTGTAATTTTTTAGGAGAAAAGGGCCAAAAGATCAAAAAGTAACACCTATTTAAATTTCTTGAATGACTTTTTTGTTCAAAATGCTGCTAACTTTAGAAGTAGATTTAATAACCCAAATGTTGCTTACTTACAAATAGATTTAATAGAGGGGGGAGTTTTTTTTTTGTCTGCGCTTTGTAGTTCATTGAATTCATTGGAACGATATAAAGAAGGTTAGTATGACACCTGCGCTCTACTTCATCATAAGGACTCATAAAATGGGTTGTACAGCCTGGGCGACGGGGAAGGTCTGATTTCTGCGCCAGTGTCCGCATAGTTCCAAATGTTTTCCTTCAAGACACTTTTAGACGACGCGGGCGCGATATTCGAAGTTCTTCGCCGATTTCGCCCGATTTCGCCCGGTCTTGCCGTCATTCCATGCGTCAAGCAGATCTCCCCTGCCTACGAAAAACCACATGCAGGGCGGACCCCTTGATGGTGGCTGATGCAGGGCATCTCGGAAACAGAAAACTTAGCCCCCCTTCTTCCCTTCCCCGCCAAGCCACATCCACAGCATTATCTTCTGCGATTCCATTACTGAATCCCATCCCTCTCTCTCTCACATGCACACATGCTGACAAACACACACACACTGACACGCAAGCGGACGCACACAACATACAGGACACTTCGAAAGACGTCATTTAATCTGAAGAGCGCCATTATCACTTTCTGCCTCCTTGGCCTGGAGGAGCGACAACAATCATGAGTGGTAAGGGAGGAGGGGGCGGGGAAGACGTCCTCGAAAACTTGTCGGAGCGGAAAAAGACCCTGCTCGAGGCACGCTTCTTTCGACAGCCACCCAGTAGCCTAGATGGCTTGTCTACGGGAAGTCGTAGTACCAGCAACTCTCCGGCCTCCTTTCAAAAGCACCAGTACCAGCAAGGCCAGGCCAGTGGGGGTAGGATGGGACGGGGTTCGTCGCCTTCCTCCTTCCTATCCCCCGATTCCTTGGGCAGGCAAAAATCTGCCGAGCCCACCGTCCTGGATATGACGGATAGTAACTCTAGAAGCCAAGCCGGTGAAGAACAAGGGGGCGGAGGGAACGAGCAGCATTTCCAACATACCTCAGCCTTGCAGAGAGCTCCGGTGTCCATCGCGGCGGCTGCCACTGCTGCAGCCGCTGCCGTCGCCGACGCTGCACTTGGTCAGCAACAGCAACGTAAGTCGCAGATGGCCTTGCCACCGTTACCACCATCCTCGAACTCCAAGGCTCGAGAGAAAGATGTGGCGACGGCGGCTCAGCTAATGCTGTGCAGCCCGGGCAATGCAAGCAGTAATTCCTGCGATCAACTTCCCTTGGCTGCAGCAGCAGTGGGCCACGGACAACAGGTATGCGATAAGGGTGTATATCCTTCGATTCAACCCCTGCATGTCGCCACGCCAGCTATCGCGGCGAGTAGCCGTCTGTCGGGGTCTTCAACTTCTGTTGTTGCTGCTGCTGCTGCTGCTGCTGCTGCTGCTGCTGGAGCCCCACCCTTGCCTGCGGGCTGTTTACCCAAGGGCTCCACAGCATCCAGCACTAGCACTGCTACTGCACTATCTGCTGCTGCGGGGGGGCGGAAGCGGCCGCGGACGACGAGCTTGAGTATTGAAGCACCCCATAACCAACATCCTTCCTCTACACCAGCGCCATACAAGAGTCCGACTGAAGAAGGGATCCGACCGCCCAGCATGTCTCCAAGTCGCATGGCTGGGGATGGAAGTGGGAAGAGTCGCACGATTGCCTCTTACTTCACTCCCTCCAGCGGCAATGTGGGTGGGGGTGGAGGGGGGGGGGGGAACAACAGCACCAGCAGCAGTGGTGGTGGTTCTGGAGGAGGAGGGTTGCAAAGGACGGGGAGCGATGCAACCCGAGGGGGAGGTGCGAACATTAGCGGTAATACCTGCTGTAGTAGTGGTGGTAGCTGTGTGGCTGTCCAGGAGGCGTTGCGAAGCCAGGTACACGACTTGGAACGGCAGCTGCAGGAGGCGATAGGGGAGCTGGGACGGGTGCGGCGGGAGAAAGAGGAGCAGGAGGCGGTGTCGGTGGGGTTGCGGGAGGAGCTGATTCGGGTGCAAGATGAGGGCCAGCGGCATAAGGATAAGGCGGCGGAAAAGGAACGGAGGGCAGGTACGTAGTGGAAAGGGGTATGAAAGGAGGAGAAGTCGAAAATTGATTAGTGCAGATCGTTGTTCCGCTCGGAGAGTCCAAACAAGAGAGTCCAGGATTGAGCGAATGGATCAGGGAGAGTATTAATCGACGCCTACAGCTTAATGACTCTTTAATTGTACATTCACATGCCCCTCTCTCCCCTCCTCCCTCCCTTCCCCTCCCTCCCCTGCCCACAGCGGCGACCCTTGAAGAAGTGATTCGGAAGTTGATATACTACCAGGAGCGGGAAACACGGGAGCTGCTGGGGAAGAACAGCCACAGGCTGGGTAGGATTGTCACGAGTCGGAGCGGGCCTCATGGCATGACGGAGATTTGGGAGGATGGAACGGCCCATAAGGTGCGTGCGACACTTCCTTTACATCTGTTGTTGCTGCTCGGGTTGGGGGGAATCTGCTTCGTGATCCTCTGCAGCCGTTTTAGAAGAGTGTTGCTTGACGAAGGAACAAGAAGGAGATTACAAGAGACGGAGCGAGCAAGGTCTGGAGACCTATTGTGAAGCTGGCTTTCATCCATTCTCTCTCTCTCTCTCTCTCTCGCACCCTGACCCCCACACCCACACCACCCACACCACCCCCAGGAGCTCCAAAAACAAAGCGCCGAGCTTCTCCAACGTAAGGAGGACCTCGACCGCCGTAAGCGTCAGATCGCCAAAGAAAGCCGCAAGGCCCTCGCCACCCTCAACTCGTCCTCAGCCAACAATGCTGCTGCTGGCGCCTCTTCCTCCTCCGCTTCACCCGCGGGAGAGATGATGGTCCCTGGAGCTACGGCGGGAGGAGGGGGGGAGAGCTCCGCGGACGGGCAGCCATTCGACGAACTGCAGCTAATGGAAGCAGAGGAAGGGGTACGCATGCATTTAGGACAGCTGAAGAAGGACGAGGCAACGGTGCAAGAAGCACGGAAAGCCTTGGAGAAGGAGAAGTCGATGTATGTCCGTGAGCTCCGCCGGGTCCAGCACGAGGATCGGTCGCGGTTCAGCCGAAGGCCGGTGATGAATGGCCGATATTTGTTGTTGAGTCTGTTGGGACGGGGCGGATTCAGTGAGGTCTGGAAGGCATTTGATTTGCGAGAGTATTGCGAGGTACGTTGTTTGAGGGGGGGAGGAAGGGAGAGAGAGGAAGGGGGAGGATGAAAGAGGAGAGGGAGAAAGAGGATAGAAGCAGCTGTAGCTATTTTCCCAGATCATGTTCTCATCAATTCACGCTGACCTTCTCCTTTCTTTCCCACACACATAGGCGGCGGTGAAGATCCACCAACTCAACTCCTCATGGACGGAGGAGAAGAAGCACAACTACATGAAGCACGCCACGCGAGAGTATGCGATTCATCGCGAGATGGTTCATCCGCGCGTCGTCCGCCTTTTTGACGTCTTTGAGATCGATTCATCTTCCTTTGCGACGGTGCTCGAGTATTGCAAGGGTAACTAGTGGGGAGATCCGGGAGGGAAGCGGTTCGCATGCGATGTGTTTCCCCCCCCTCACTTTCTCTTTCTCTGCATCCACTTCAGTATCTATATAACTTTCACACCCTTCCCTTCCTCTCTCCCTCCTGTCCTCCCTCCTCCTCCCACTTCTCACAGGCACCGACCTGGACTTCATGATGAAAACTCAAAAAAACATCCCTGAACGCGACGCCCGGGCCATCACTATACAAATCCTCTCCGGTCTCCGCTACCTCAACACGCCCTCGGGGGAAGGCGCCAACCGCCGCCAAGGCATCATTCATTACGACTTGAAGCCAGGCAACATCCTCTTCGACGAGCAAGGTGACGTTAAAATCACCGATTTTGGCCTGTCGAAAATCGTTGACGACTCCAGCGATGGCCACTCGCTGGAGCTGACCTCGCAGGGCGCGGGGACTTATTGGTACCTGCCACCTGAGTGCTTTGTGATGGGGAGCACCCCTCCACGGATCTCGAGCAAGGTGGACGTGTGGGCACTCGGGGTCATCTTCTTCCAGATGATGTTTGGGACGCGGCCGTTTGGGGAGGGGCAGAGTCAGGAGAAGGTGTTGCATGAGAACACCATGTTGAGGGCGACGCATGTTAATTTCCCGCCGAAGCCTTTGGTGTCTCCGGACGCCAAGGAGTTTATTAAGGCGTGTTTGACACATAGCCAGGCGGATCGCCCAGATGTGCTTAAGTTGTGCGGACATCCTTATTTACGGTTGAAAAAGCTTTAGATTTCGTTGTGGGGAAGTATAGTTGTGTATGTCAGGAGACGGAGGGAGGGAAGGGAGGGGCGGAGGGATAAGGGATAAAGACAGATAGAGTAGAATATCAGTAGCAACAATATTGATGGTATCGTGAAAAAGCCACCAATTAATCCATAAGCTGAAAGTCAAAAGATAGTGGCCGCCTCTATGGCCTGAACCATCTGCCTTTCTTAATCCTACTTGACTACAAGATCATGAACAGTAGCACGATCCAGCCGTGAATCGTTGAGAAAGGCTTTGGAACGACACAGTGCGTCACTCTACCTTAACATCTCCAGTCAGCACCACCCCCTCGTTCTTCTCGGGGTCTCTTCATTTTCTCTGTTAGGGTTCATAGATTTTTCCCAGTCTTCCTTGCCCCGTCTTTCTTGGCCCCCCTCCCTTCCTCCCATTCGAAAACTCATCCGAGAGAAAAACGACGGAAAAAATAAGGTCATAACTCTAAACTATCATAATACTTACCCTGCTGTTGCTGGCCGACGCCTTTGCTGCCTATGTCCCCCTTCTCACCCTTGTCCTGCTCCCGCCCCTGCTGCTGCTGCTCCTGCTGCTCGTTCACGACTTTGTAATTTTCGTCATCCACCGGAAGCTGCTGAAGAGGGGGAATACGGGGCGAAGGAAATAGCACCAGATGACCGTTATTGACCGAACAAACACCTCGTGACTGGGCATTATCACCACAGCGACCAAGTCGATGGAGGGAGGGAGGAAGGGGGAGGGGGCCGGCAGGTATTGGTGTGTTGCGATCAAGGGCAGGCAGAGGATGTGTGTGGGAGTAGATTAAAAGACAAATATGTCATCTGCAGACACCCCAAAAACACTAGTTTTACAAATGCATAACATAGCGTCACTTCCCTTTCTTGGAGTACTTGTTTTTTCCGTTTTTTTTTTGTTTCTCGCTGATGAATCGCGGATCTACAACCGACCGTCCCTCTCTGTATACACCCATTGGAAGCACACATGACAAATTTTAGCTGAATCCGTATATCCGCCTTCCTCCCTACCTTTCTCCCCCTATATTCCTATCCATTTACTCTACTCCTCAAATCCTCTTCTTCTCTCCTCCTCCTCCTCCTTACTCGTACGCCTTTGGATCGTTCAGGCTCTGCTCCCACTTAAGCATGTTTTCGGGAACGGACACGTAATCGGAAAATTTGTCGTCAGCCATGGACACTGCCTCGTTGCTCGCGCTCGCCGCCGCGGGGGCAGCCGCCACTGTCATTAGTGTAGAGAGGAAGATTGGATTTCGTTGAAGGGGGAAGGAGGAAGGTTAAGAAAAGCAGTAGGTGTTGCTACGTTATCTTATCGAGGTCCACTAAACCGGATTCCCCCTCCAAAGTACAAGACAAGAGAAAGGAGAGCTGTTGGGGAGAACATAGTGATGTACCCAAACAAAACTTAAAACGTGGAGAGACGTAAGTCAATTTCCCCAAAATCTCCCCCAATTCTCGTACCCGCCTCAGGCACGGCCTTGGCACCGCCCGTAAAGAGCTTGGAGATGAGGTAAAGTGTGGTGTAGAACCCCATGATGCCGCAGACCACCTGCCAGTCCTCCTTGAGCACCTTGCGGACCTCGCCCTCCCAACCCGTGGCCGGAGGAGCAGATCCGTGCCCAGCCATCGTCCGCCGCACGATCTGAGTCGGGGCCTAATTGTGTAGGTAGATGCGGAGAAGGAGAGGATGAGGACCAAGGCCAGGACAAAGGCGCGTGGAGCCTCATTCATATCCCCCCCCCACACTCTTTGCTTCTTACCTGGACGCCTGACCTGGTGCCGACAGCCATGGCAGGTCGCAGAGCCAACGTGCGCGCACAGACTCGACGAGCGGCAAACATCTTTGTTGTATCCTTTTCGTAGGGTCGTGTGCATGGTGTGGGGAGGACGGGAGACGCGTGAGATCATCATTCCTTTTGGCTGCGTTCTCTTGTTTCGATTCCAGGAGGACCGTGGCTGACGAGCGCCTGACCATCCAATCCTCGTCGCATGTAGCAAGGTCACGACAGAGAATGGTAGGACACATGGCCATGGAAAAAGGGAATGTGAAACCCTTCACGTCCGCGGCATAAGCGCAAGTGTCCCCAAGCAGCTCCTGTTGGCTCCTCTCCTCGAGAGCGCAGGTAGACCGGTGGCCAGTTGGGTCATACTTCGTTTCCGGGCTTATTTTTTCCTTGCGCCCGGCCAAAGGGATGAAAATGAAGGGCAACAAGCAAGAAAGCAAAAGCGAGTGTGTGTCCACGCACCCCGGACACCATTCTTGACTGCCAGGAAGAATGCATGGCCAGTCCACACCACTCCCCGGTAAATTTCACACTATTTTTTCCCTTCTTTACTTCATTTGCCTTGAATGGTAACTCCATTCTTGTTGAATTGTGGTGTATGTACTGCTCTCTACACTATTTCGTCGCTTCCTTTCATGCTCCTCCTCTTCTTCCTTTTCCTCCTGGACCTGGTCCTCCTCTTACTTCTCCTTCTCTTCATATTTCAAACCCCCCTTTCTTTTCCTTCACATCCTGAACCTCTTCCTCCTCCTCCTCCTCCTCGCCCTCGCTTTCCTCCGGCTCCTGTTGCTGATCAGGCTGGTCTCTATGTGTATGGAAAAATCCTAGTGGTGTTTTGGTATCCTTAGGGAGAGCCGCTGTCAATTGACGCCCGGCAGATGCAACAGATATTGTTTGTCTTCAACCACTTCTTGCAGCACTGTTGGCGAAAAAGGGGGCGAAGAAGAAAAGCGGGTGAGTGACAACTCACACCTTAAACATGAGAGAATATAAATCTTTCCCCTATTTGGATCGCCTTCCCATCCATTTGTGTCTTCTCGTACCTTGAAGTGGTAGACGTGCGCGCAGGGCAGCGTACAAAGTTTCTCCCCACCCTTGTAATCCTCCATGCAAATAGTGCATGCATCCAGCCCCCCCTCCGCCGCTGTTGCCGCCACGCTGGATCTGTCCGGCATATTCAAATTTGGATCGTCCCCCGAGGTGGCTGCCGCTGCTACACAGCCCCTGCTGCTGCTGCTGCTGCTTGCATTATGCTGACCTACAGCCATGGCCTTGACGTCAGCATTCTCTGACTCGGCGTTGGAAGGGACAGGCACCTCCCCGGGGGCCTTGCGCTTCCTTCCTGTTCCCTTCCCCCTGCGAACACCGCTGGTGGTGGTGCGCGGGAGGGTGTGCGTGGGTAGGCGGGCGATCTGGGCGTTGGTGGCACCTCGGTTTACGACAGGCATAGGTCGATGCGAGAGGATGAGGCGAATCAGGTTATTGGCGTGCGAAAAGAGCGGAGCCAAACCCTCAGTGAACATCATGTCACGAGGAAGGCTACCACTGCTGGCAGCAACCAGTTCGCCACCGCCACTGCCACCTTCGGCTCGGTGACGGACAGGGGGAGCGGGAAAGAGTCCGCGTAACAGCATGTCTGAGGACCGGATTGCTTGGCGTGTCCCAGGTGTTATGCCCATAAATTGCACCTCTTCGTCTCCAGTCTCCTCCTCCAGCTCATTTTCATCGCTCAACTCGCTGGTCAGGTCGATGTAGCCTGTCGCTGGGGCTCCGCGTGCGGCGGGAGTAGAAGCAGAGGACCTAGACGAGGACGAGGCAAAAGCAGCGGACGAGGCTGTCATGGCGGAGCCGCGACGGGTTGCTGCTGTTGCATACGACATGCTGGCGTCAAAGCTCGGGTCGGAGGGAATAGTTACGGCGGCAGATAAGGCGGTGCTGGAGCTGCTGGAAGACGAGGAGGGCGCTGCTGCATGTGCCACCGAGCTGGAGGACGGGAAAGTAGATGCCGAGGCGGCGGATCCACTGGCAGCACTCGGCGTGGCGGGAGCTTGGCGGCGCCGCTTGTTCGCTTGTTGTGAGCTGACGGCTGCAGCGAACTTGGGGTGCCGTGGGGACGGCATTCTGTATGTGGGTATGCAGGTTGTGGTCATTCATAGCATGGAGGGGTGCGAAGCAACCAGCTTGCTTACATTTGGGAGTCAGAAAGCGGCGCCGACGACGACTCGCGCCGCCACACCTGGCCTCGCGTTATCTGTAGAAGTTGGGAAGATGGCATGAGGACTAGATATACCAATGATTTTAGGAGGAGAGAGCGGCTTCGTACGTCGGGCCGCGTGCGATGATGCATTATGGCGACGGGGACCGAACTCGCCGACAGCGTTACACTTCATTTCCGCAGGACAACAAACCAGGCCCAAAAGCCCGCTCGATCTACACTCAGACACTGACTTAGGACAAGGAGGACAGTGCGAGAGGTCTGTTAAAGGCGTGTCCATGCTCCGGGAATCCATTTTTTGGTGGTGTGACTTCGGAAGAACAGAGAAACCCGTGGCACTCATAGTCCAGGCCGCATTGACTACGCGCCCTTTCTTCATATTTTTCTGATGCAAACATAGTAATAAATCACTACTCATAATCTCTCCATATCTGTCAACCACCTCCGGTGCCTTTAATATAGTGCCATTGATGTAGGGGCTCGACAGGCGCGTTGACCGAGGCGACAAGAATAAAACAATAGACTTAAAAATGGGGAAGGAGAAGCGGGACAAGCCCAACCAGCAACCCTCCTTGGCTTCTTTTTTCAAGAAAGCGGGGGGTGGCAGTGCGCAGGTGAGCCCATCAAGGACGAGGAAGGTAGGAAATGATGCTGCAGACGCGTGGCAGGGGGCTTCTGCGTGGCGTAGTCAATGCCAGGCACTTTTAGATCGGTTGCAGGGCGAGGACGGAGAAGGCTGGTTTGCCGCGCCCGTGGACGCGGAGGAGCTTGGATTGGACGATTACTTCCGTGTGATCACAGAGCCAATGGACTTGGGCACTGTGCAGGCCAAGCTTGAGCGGGGGGGATATGCGGATGCGCAAGCTTTTGCGCGGGACGTCTTTCTGGTATTCGAGAACGCCTGCCGGTACAACGAGAGTCCTGACCATCTCGTGCACCAAACGGCTTCCGCGTTGGCCCGCAGCTTCAGAAAGCGCTTCCAGGCTGCCTTTCCTCTATTTGAGGCTGGGCAAGTCCAAGCAGAAAACGCGGCAGCAGTGGCCTCGATTGGTCAAAGAAGTGTAGGCAATAATCACCTTGATGAGGAGGACGGCCGTGGCGGTGACCACGAGGACGACGAGAGCATCGTGGAAGTTATGGCAGCCTCCGGTGCCGGCTGCGCTACGGCGAAGGATTCAGAAGGTCGAGTATTCATTGCCGGGCCTGGGGCAATAAGGGCCCATGTCCATCCCTTTTTCGTGAAGCGCTCGCAGCAGCAGGCGCAGAAAGAGGAGGGGGCGAGAGCAGCAGCAGCGGCGACCATAAGGTGTGTAAATTGTGTTTAGACCTCAAAAGGCTAAGCATTGTCTTTTTTGGCTGTTTTAAAATTTTCATGTGCCATAAACATAAATCGCACCTTTCCTCCTCCCTCACACCTTCCCATAAACAGCGCTCTTGCCGCAGAGGTGGCTCTGGACAGAAGCAGCGACAACTCTCCCGAGCAGCCCACCGTGGCAGAGCGTACCAGCAGCAACAGCGACAGCAGCGATTGTAGCAGTAGCAAGAAGAGGAACAGCTCTGGTGAGACCGAAGACAGCAGCATCAGAAGGCAAGGTGGTGCAAAAAAGCGAGAATTGACAGACGAGGAACTGCTGTGCGCCAACGACTACTTCCTCAGTCAGGCCCAGAGTAAGCGCAAAGCTGGCCTTCTCAAGGCCGAGGCAGATGAAAAGGAGAGGCAACAGCGTCGTCAGTTGCTGGAGAGCTTTAATAAGGGTAAAGAGATCCATCCTTTCTTTGAGCGACCCAAGGCTCCAAGTGGTGGGCAAGGGGTTGGTCAGGGAAGGGATGGAGGGGCAGTTGAGGATGAGAGGGAGTGGCTCGCTCCCTTGTTTCCGACGGTGGCACACGTGACTCAAGAAGATATGGACGAGAAGAAGGGGCAAGTTGTGGAGAAAGAGGAGGCGACGCACATCGCTAACGTCGTAATACCGAGGTTGACCGCGATCCATGCACACTCGGCAAGAGAAGTTGCTGCTGCTACTGCGGCTGATGGGGGTGCGAACGGCGCGGTGGTCGATTTGGACGCGGAGGAGGCAGAGGAAGTGGCTACGCGAGATATCATGCGGTGGAGCGAAAGCGCGTTTGTGCGGCGAAAGGGCAACTTCCCGCTGTTGGACGACGCGGGCTACTTTGAGCCCTGGGCTGCGGGAGCCCAAGAGGTGAGGTTTTAGGAGGCGTAGCGAGAGCTGCCATGATTTCCTTCCCGACAAGCATGAAATTTTTTATTTAATCTCTTTTGTTCTTAGATGGAAAATACATGCATCATTGATTTCTCGGTTCTGTCTGACACATTAAAACACACCTTCCCTCCCCGTACGCAGGCGGTTGAGGAGCTAGCCATAGCAGCTGGCGTCTACCAGCCTCCATCTTCCTCCTCATCCACACCCCTGTTCGACCATGAGACGACTAGACAGCGCATGAGATTGATGAAGAAGCAGCACGACAAGGTACCTGCTGGCACGGCGGTGCAATGGGTCGATAAGTACCGGCCCGAGGTGCCCAACATGCTGGTAAGTTGTCGAGTCGGGGTGTGTGGGAGAGGGAGAAACATAAGTTCTTCCTCTTAGCACGGCATCCACAGCACAAAAGATTTTTCATGTGCACCATTCCTCTTTTTTATCTGCTCCTTGGTTCTGTCCTTCAACGCAGACGTGGGAACTGAAGCGCGTGGCCCTCTTACTGCAGCGCTGGCTGGAAAGCTGGCAAGACTGGCGTGCAGCCGCCCCCGGAACCCAGGCCAAAAAAAAGAAGCCGCAACGCAAGAAGAGGCAGCAAGAGCAGGAAGGTGAAGAGGACGAGGAAGAGATGAACGAGGGTGGACCGCGAAGCACCACCCTCATCACGGGCCCCCCGGGGTGCGGCAAGACGGCGCTTGTCTACGCGACGGCGGCCAAGCTGGGGTTTGAGATCATCGAAGTAAACACCAGTCAGATCCGTTCGGGTACTGAGATCAAGAAGCTATTCAGCGAGGCCACACAATCTCAGCATATCAGCCAAGCGCCCTCCACCGCCTCGTTCGTGGCGGCCCTCCAGGCGCAGGCGCTGCCAGCTCCTCTGCCCCCCGCCACGTACGTGCAAGCTGCACATTCTGCACATTCTGCACATTTTTTCTCTCTCTCTAACTCTCTCTCTCTCACTTTCTCCCTCTCTCTCTCCCTCTCTAACTCCCTCTCTCTCTCTCTCTTCTTAGGCTTTGAAAGCTCGACTAAACCTTACGTCTTCCTTCCTCCCTTTTCTCACACGTGTTTGTCAAACAGGAGACCGGCCAAGGCCAAGAAGGGAGCCAGGGGCAGGCCAAAGAAGGGAAAGGACCCCGAAAAAGAGGAGGAGGACGAGGTCATTCTGCTGGAGCACATTCTTCCGCGGGCAGGGCCTTCGACGGGACGCATGACCCTCATTCTCATCGAAGAAGTGGATTTGGTGTTCGACGGTAAGCAATGAAAATTCGTGCTTTTTCACAGTTGCATTCATGCCACTGCTCCTTTTTCTCAAGTGTTTGCCCCCCTGCCACCGCACTATTGGAAACCTCCGTGTCTCTCATCTCCACCCCTTTCCCCACTAAAACACAGAAGACGCAGGTTTCCACCGGACACTGCGCGAGTTCATGCTCACCGCGAAATGGCCCTTGGTCCTAACCGCCAACAAAGCCCCCCTATGGCTCCGGGAATCCCCAGCCTGCCACATCCGCCCCGTCGAAGCCTGCCCCACAGCCGAGCTTGCTTTCCTCCTGGGCATGATTTGGGCTACTGAAGGCCTTCCCATCCTGCCCCTTACCGCCTTCACTGATCTTGCTCGTTCATTCGCAGGCGATGTCCGTTCCGCAATCATGAATCTGCAACTGTGGGCCTCCCGTCTCTCCGCACTGCAGCAGCAGCAGCAGTGGCGCGCATCACCACAGCTGCTCCCCTCCTACTTGCAGTCACCATTATCACTGTCGTCGTCGTCTCCACCCCTGTCGCTCTCGCTGTCCCCACCAGCAGCTAATCCAGCGGCTGCACTTCATTCAAACGCAAGAGAGGACGACGAGGGAGAGGAGGCTGTGCTTGAAGGCGCCCATCGCGCCCCCAGCGCTGGTGCAGCCGCTGCTGCCGACAATGGCCCTTCTATCTTTGGATATCGCTGCCCGTTGGTGGAGAGCGTGCGTCCCTTTTCTGGGCGCTTGGTGGGGGGCACACGTATCACTATTAAGGGGCAGAATTTCTTGCAGTCCAGTGATGAGGCCGCGGGGACTTGGGCGCCTGTGGATGTTCTTGTAGGGCACATGCCCTGTTCGGATGTGAAAGTGCTTTCGGATGATATGATCAAGGCTACTACTCCACCATGCCCCCCGTCCCTTTCTTCTGCTGCGAATAGACAGTTTCCTATCGTGGTGCGGGTGGCAAAGTTTGCGAGTAACGAGGCTATTCGGCAGCTGGCGTGTCATTCTTCCTTTCTGTATCAAAATAAGCAGCGGTGTATCGATGAGCTTTTCCCGGAGTTGAAAGTGCCTAGGCATCGGCTAAAGCGGCTTGCGGGGGCTCTTTGCATTCAGCAGCAGCAGCAAGAGGAGGAGGAGGAGGAAAAGGAGGAGGGGGAAACAGATGAGAGGGACGAGGAAGGCTCCCAGCAAGGGTGGGAGGCAAAGGGCAGTGAGAGGGCTCCTCCTACACGATGTGGGGATAGGATCGCGAGTGAGGAGGCAGAGTGTCAGGCTAAGCGTCGGAGGGTGGTATTGGAGAGTGATAATGACAGAGACGAGGACGAAGAGTGGGAAGGGAGCGAGGGAGAGGAGGCGAAAGCTCAGAGGGATATATTAATTTCGCATAATGGAAGTAGAGTAGAAGGACAGGAAGAAGGAGGAGGAGCGTTGACGACGACCTCAATGGCGACACGCTACATGGTTTTGCCGGATGGCACCGACAGCACCCAGATTGTTGTGGGCACGACCAACGGGACCCTCTCCGCCCCCGAGGACGTATGGCAGCCAGAGGAGGAGAAGATTGCTGATGGTGCTACTGCCACTGCTGCTATTGTTGCTGTCGAGGACCAGGACGAGGGGAATGACGCAAGGTCTGTGGCGCAGGAGCGGGTCTGGCGCCAGGTGCTCAAGCCACCATCCTTCAAAGGTCAGGGGCAATTTGACACGGCTGTTCTGGCGACGTTAGAGGAGCATGCCGAGGCCCTGTCGTGCTGCGACTTCCTCCGGACCTTTGCCCCCGGCCTTGACGGCGACGATTTTGTGCAGGCTCCTTGCTCTTCCTTGTTGCGGCGTGATGTAACGGCCCAGGTAAGATCTTGGGAGGGTGGGCGTTTGAGAGGGGGAAAACAAAATATCACTACTTTTTCAAAATAATGACGTTGTTGTATTTATCGTCACACATTCTCCTTCCTTCGATACCCCTTCTCACACATCCAATCATAGGTGCAACAAGATGGAGAAGTCAGCCCCTGGCCGCAGGTGCCGGGTGTGGGGGACGAGGTCGGCAACGTGCTGGAGGCATTTTTGGCACAGCGGGAGCAAGCCGTGGGCGTGCTGCTGGCCGCAGGTGGCCCGCGGCGAGGTATAACGTTCCTGCATGAAGCCGCTTTGGCCGTGGGGCTCCGACAAGAGAAGGCCATGGGCGTGGTAAGTAAGAAAAGGGTGGGGGGAGGGAAGGAAAAGAGACACGGGTTTAGTGACAGTAGCTCCAAAAACTGTGCATTCCCCTGCGTAGCGTACCGCCTTTGAGCAGATTTCAACCCGTACAAAGACCCACACATTTGTTTCCCCTCCGCGTTTCCCTTTCCTTCTCCCTCTCTTCACCTTGTCAATCCAAACAGGTTCTGCCACTGCTAGCTCCTAGCTTTTCCTTGCCCTATCCCACCCGTCGAGACGTGCATCTAGACTACGCCCCTTCCTTGCATGCGATGCAGGAAGCTGACTTAGTCCAAAATGCCGGGGCGCGTATCAGCCGCCGAACCCGCACATATTTTACGAAGGTGGTTGAGTTCGGGGACGTTGACGAGTTTCGCGAGGGCTTGACGGGTTTGACAGGCTTGGGTCGTACGGGTTTGGCGACTTCCACTAGTAAGAAGTGAGTGGGACGGGAAGGATGGCATCAGACTGGGTGTGTGTGTCCTATTTGTGACCTTGGGTGGAACAAGACTGACGATGGGTGGACAAGGGAGAGATGAGGGAGAAGGAGGATAAAGCGAGAAGAAGATGGGCCTGCAAATATCACTACGTGACCGACTAGTAACAGGGCGACAGTCAGGTGAGACCGAGAGAGAAAAAGGTAACGCAATAATAATAAGAAAGCAAACGCTTGTAATAATAAAAATGGAACGTGCAAAGAGAATAAGGTCCAATGCGACCATGACCAACATGGCATCCGATCCTTTGAGGCAATGGACATGCCCGGCGTATATAAATACAAGAAAAAGGAAAAACACACGATTTAAAAGCAACTGCACAACATCACATTCGTTCTTCGTGTTTCCTCTGTGTCACTTGCTTGCCTTGACTGGTTTGCAAGCATAAAAAAAATGCGGCAAGGACTTGGTAGTCGGGATATCCTTCACCTGGATATCAAACCCTTTCAACAGCTTTTGCCGAAAATGCTTTTGGTGGAAAGAAATGCTCAAAAAAATACTCCCGTCATCTCCCTTCAACAAATCTGTCACGCCTCGCATTACCTTCGCCACATTCTCCACGACCTCCTCTCGCGGATTCCAGGGGTCGCCTTCATTTACAGTTAATGCGTCCAAAGACGCCTTTTCGATGATAACGTCAAAGGAAGCGAGCAGGAAACCGGCGCTGCCCAAATCAGTCATGTCCCCAACCATCCACTCAAACTCACCCGGTATCTCTCCGTGTAGTTTTTTCATGCTGCTTATCAGAACTTGAGAGTAGTCCTGGTTACAGAGGTAGCTTCCCGGTTGCAGCATGGTTTTCAGGTTTGTGGAGAGAGGAGAGTTACCGCACCCAAGGTGGAGCACACGGATTGGACGGTCGGTTGGTATGTACTCTCTCAACAGGGCCTCGATGTCTTCAAATGTCACAAGCCAATCGTATGACTCCTCTTGAGCAAAACGTGAATTCCAGTAGTCGATTTTCGTGTACTCCTTGACATCCTCAGGCTCCATCTGTGCTACTACGCGGGATGCGGCTTGGCTTTCAGGCTTAGTGGGCACCGATGGATGGGGGAAATTATACTGCGGTGCAGGAGCTGGACGATAAGGAGACTCAAAAGCTCGTGATTACGGCAAGCTGGTCTCTTCGTTTTTGACAGGCAGAGTAGGCAGATCGTTCACCCTGTGAGCGAGAAAGGTAGAAGGGGAGGTTGGCTGGGGGTGTTGGGGAGTCGTGATCTGCGTGACACGCCGACAAGAGACAGCTATGTTCACATCACAATGGAAGGTCCTATGGCTTTGTGTAGCGGTGTGGTGGAGGTCAAGTACGCTCACGGTGGCCTGTTAAGATGGAGTGTGTGGAGGGAGGGCGAAAGAAGAAGAAGAGGAATTACGCGCCCGGTGCTTACAAGCCCAAGCCTTTTACCCGTGGCAAATGCTGAACAGGAGAGGACAGAGTCACGGCATGGCTTCTCTGGAGATCCAATTTCAGCCGTCCCTCATTTTAAGACTACCTCTCTTACCTCCCACTCCTCTCGCTCACGTAGGTCCAAGCATGGAAACTAGCAGACACCAGGTCGAGACGGACGCCCTAAGCTACGCACAGTTTGACTCGGCGACATATCTGGCCAACCTGGTCAAGGCTGGTGTGCGCCAAGATGGCCGGAGTCTGACGGGCTTGCGGCCGCTGTCATTACTACAAGGCATCCTGCAGGGGACCACCGCGGGCTCCGCTTTGGTCAAGATTGGGGGCACCAAGGTTGTGGCAGGCGTCACCTTGCTTGTAGGCCAGCCAGCTGAAGACACGCCGTCCAAAGGAGAAATCGGTAAGTGACTGATTTATCAGCGGGGCGACTTGGCAAGGTCGAAAGTGTATGAGTTTTGTGTTTCAGGGTATGGAAAAGGCCTTGTGACAGACAAATCGTGGGAGCGACTACGATTAGGAAATGTCATCACTTTGAGAATCGGATGTGTTTAATCACTGCTTCATACCATCTGTTTGCCAGATGTGGAGGTACATCTACCGCCGATGTGTCATCCTAAATACACGTCAATCCAGATCCAGCAAGAGGAAGGCAAGGCCCTCGAGACGTTCGTGCAAAATGTGTTGCTCAAATGCGGCGTCGTGCGACGCGAAGACCTGCGTATCTCGGAGGGTCGTCATGTCTGGAAGCTTAATGTGGACATTCAGTGCCTGAGCCATGAAGGGAGCTTGGGGGACGCCTGTATACTGGCGGCGGCGTCTGCGCTTGCGGACGTCCAGTTGCCCGCCACCGCCTTAGACAAGGACGAGGAGGTCGTCATTTTGTCAGGTGAAGCTTTGTTGTTGTTGTTGTTGTTGTTGTTGTTGTTGTTGTTGTTGTTGTTGTTCCTTAAGGACACCTCCTTTATAGTTACGCTTTTGTTTGATGTGAGGCATTTTCCTCTCATATTTACCCAAAACAAGTCTACCTCTTCATTTTTCCACGTCCTCAATCTTCCAGACACTCCACCCCGGCCATTGGAGATGACCCGCTTTCCCGTTCCCCTCACCATCGGCCTTCACTCTGACAAGTTCCTCTGCGACCTCTCCCTGACAGAAGAAGAGCGCATGCCCACACAAATGACTTTAGTGCTCGACGCGGAGAATGGGCACTTGTGTTCGGCGCAGAAAGCCGGGGGTGCATCCATGGCCTCCGAGCAGCTTGCCCGTGCCTTTGCCTTATGCAGTGCACGGCAGAAACAGGTCACACGTGCTCGCGGCCAACAAAAACCGAGATCCTTGTGAAAAGGAAAAAAGGCCAAAAAAAATCCCTTCGAAAGGAGAATTGTGTAATTTATTCCATATATCATATTATTTCTTTCTCTTGGCTTTTATTTGTGTGATTAGGCTCTACCGCATGTTTAGTCCGTCGTTGCATTCCTATCTTCAATCCCTTCGTTTTGTACATATACGAACTCCTCAGCTTCTCTCTTTCCCGTTTTGCCCTTCTGTTTTCCTCATTATAACGCTTCCCTTTTATCCCTTAAAAGCCAAAAAAAGGATCTTTCGGTGACCGCGGAATGCCCTGCTGTTGATACCGCTGGTGGTGCTGGTGCTGTTGCTGTGCCATCTGCATTTGCATTTGAACAGGGACTTGCATCGCCGACCCCATGTTTGAACCCCGTTCTCCTCCCATCCCTCCCGCCATGCCTCTTCCCATCATCCCCCCCCCACCACCACCACCCATCAATATTGAAGGCGGCTGCATCCCTCCTCCACCCATCCCTCCACCCATTCCTCCCAGCAGTTGCTGCTGCTGGAGGTTATGCTGTAGCGGATAATGCCGCTGCTGCAGCTGCAGTTGTTGCTGCATCTGCTGCTGCTCCTGCTGCACATACTTGGCGCCCCCCATCATGGCAGAACCTCTTGGCTGTGGGCTGACCTGGTGCATGGGCGGCGGACCCCACTGCTGCTGCTGGAGCGGAGAGGTTAGCATGGCGTAGGGTGAAATGGGCGGTCGCGGGGGCAGTGTGCGCTCAATGAAGATGGGTCGGGCGGGCACTTGCGGGGGGCGAGCTGCGCGGGAGGCCTTCATTTCCTCGAGGCTACGATTATCGGCGTAGACGGAGGAATATAGCTTGGTAGGAGAAGTGGTGCCGGAGGGAGTCCCATCATCCAAGAGGTTATTCAGATTCACCAGTGAAGCCGTCACCTTGTCCACGTCCACTTCGCCCGAATCATCATTTTTAGCCAAGCTAATCAATGCCAGGCTGGTGCCGCTGCTACTGCTACTGCCACCGTTGCCGTTCGTGACAGAACCAGGATTATAATGAAACGCGGGTAAAGAATTCTCACCATATGTCAAGGGCGGCATCACAACCGCAGGTGCTGACGATGCTTCAGGCAAGCTGGCAGTCGAAAGGCTCCCAAACTCCTTGGCCAAATCATGCGCAGTCAGATTTGCTCGACCCTTGGCCATGTTGAACCCCGCGGAGAAGTCAGCGCATTGTTCACCTGATGTCGGTCCTGAAAATGGATCGAAAGCCTGCTGCTGCTGCTGCTGCGGCGGCGGCTGCTGCTGGTGCCTGCTGGTGATGCCCGTAAAATCCTCCCCTCCAACTCCCAACAGATCCACCACGGGCGCGGCATTCATGGTAAATGGGAGGGAGGTAGTGATCCCCGCTTTCATGACAGCTCGAGGCTTACTGTTGCTATAGCTGGTGGTTGCTCGAGGATTAAAATCATCGGAGGCCTCAAAGCTGTCGTTCTCACGCAGAGAGCCCGTAGGGCGGGTGGTAGATGAAGAGAGGTCTCGACGGTCGAACTCGGCGCGGCGACTTGGCAGGTGAACGGGCTTCAAGGGAAGCACGCCGAATGGAACACCGTCCAACTGTTGTTTCAAGTAAACACAAGGGATTTGAGTCACTTGGATGACTATATGATCTGAAACGATGCAATCTCGCAATACACACACTTTACGGGATGAAAACAATAACATACCGTTAGCTCATACATCTTGTCGCTCCGCCCGCGGCCCACCTCCACTATATCCGTGATGTCCACGCGAAGAGCATGATTCCCCTCAAACCAGGAATGGCTAAAGGAACGACTCATATCGTCAGAGTGGTGGATTTGATGGCCATTGTAGGTGATAACTTTTTTGCCCGACACGACCGAGTGCACTAGAACCACCTCCTGTGAGCGGTTAGGAGGGCGTATGGGAAAGAATCAAGAATTATAAGCTCAGTTAAAAAAAACATTTGCTTTACATCGCTAGTGAGTGCATTTGTTCAAGAAGGTGGCGCGTGTTCTGTGTGCTGGACGCGAGAGAGCACCATAGCTGCTATTCTCTAGACACTTACGCTCTCCTGTCCTTTTTCACCGAATGAGAATGTCCAGCGTGCTCGGCGTTTGGTAGCCTTGACCGTCTTGCCCACGTCCTCTACCTCGTGATAGATTCGGAAGCAATCCTCTGTCAATCGCGTGTGTATAGAAATGTGGGCGGGTGGGTAATCAGGGTGTGTCATCTGTTCGATGACGGTAGGGGGAGCTGGTCAGACCATCGGTCTTTCCCCTCCCCAGGGTTGAAAACGCGCCGGAAGACGAGAAGGGATGGTGCTCCATTCACCAACACAAGCATTACATCTACTAATTGTTGCTTCCCATGAGTTCCCACGAGGACGGGTGTCCTGTCCCGCCGGTGGGCAATACAGCAACAAACCCGCCCATGCTTAAATCTGCTTACCGAATCGGGTGGCGCGGGCGTTGCTGCTCGTCCTGGACCCATGCTGGTGGCTGTTCATGGCTATGATGGGTGCTGATTAGTGTCAAGCTAGCGGTGTTCCTGGCCTTTTTTTCGTGTGGGCCGCTTGTCCTCCTGTATTGTGTACGTTGATCGATTGGTGGCAGGGTTGAGTGCGCGAAAGGAGTGTTTGATGGTGGAGTCGATACTATGCAGCGGCCTCCATCGATGATGTGAGGAGGGTACACGTCAAGCCACGCATGTCTTACACACCGAGCCTTGCGGCGAGCACATATCATATCGCCCCCTCTTCCCCCCCCCCCCTTCTTACCTATTTTGCGCGAATTTTACTTTCCACTAGCTTGCGGGCGTGTGTTCGAAAGAAGTTCCAGTAGTGAGAGAAGTTTTAACAGGAAGTGTAGAACAAGTGAGAATCGGGGAGACGTTGGTGGAAGTGAATGTGGATGTTGTGATGGAGGTGTGTGTATTTGTCGCCGGGGAAGCTGGGGCGCATGAGAGTGGTTGGGGAAGGAGAGTTGTCCGGGTAAGAAGAAGCGAAAAGAGAAGGAGAGGGAGACGAATTTTTTTGTTTACATGCAATCACGATCTTATTTTGATTTGTTCTTCATTTGATTGTTGTTAAATATGTACAGTGTGTTACAATACCTACAAAATTGTTGGGACGTTTACAGTTGGATGATTTGTTGTTGCTGTGGCTGGTGCTGTCCCTCGGGGGGGGGTGCGTTGACATGTTGGAATATTTCAGTGTACACCACATTGGGCGTTGAAACAAAAGGTGGGTGGTCATCGGTGGAATGACGGGCGACCATGATGGTGATGTTGTTCGGGTTTCCAACCCTGAACATAGCGACGTAGAGCTGGCCGTGGGCGAAAACAGGTAGTCGTGGCCTCGGTTCGCAGGGTCGTCGAAGGAGCCGTAGATATGGTTTATGAGGTGTTTCGGGTCGTTGGCCAACTCGGGCAGGAGGAGCACGAAGATCGGTATGGAAAAATGGTTGTGGCGAGAAGGAGGCGATGGCGTTGCATGTGGGGAGTGTAGCGGGTCTGGAAGGGCAGGGGGCCACCCTTCCCTAATGGCGAGAAGGAAGTCGACGAACCACTCGAGCTAGTGGTACGGTTGGCCGGCCAGGCGAGCTGCTTGGCCAGGCGAGCTCCTTGTATGCACATGTCCTCGTCGAAGTAGAGGAGCTGCTTGTGCCGCCAGAGGTCACTCAAGCAAAAAGAGTTTCGGACGCTGGCGGAAGTCCAGGTGCGTGCGCGCGATGCGGCGCCGGGGGGCTGGTGTGAATGGGGCAAGGGGGGTCTTCTTGTGGTGCGTTTTCGGCTTTAAGAGCAGCGCAAATTTGTTGGGCAGCATGTGCTGCATGTTCTAGGCGAATGCCTTGTCGATATGCGGCTTTGTGGTGCTGTTTTATTTGGCAGTGGGCTTGCTGGCGGTGCTGCTGAGATGTAGGTCGTTCTCGGGGGCGGCGGAAAACGTTGGTGGACCCACGCGGACGACCAGGGCGATGGTGAGATTGGTCTTCATCTGGCAGTGTGTTGTTGAACTGGCTGCCAAGGGCGAAAGTGGCCCGGCGGGCGCGGCGGCCCCGGCCGTGCTGGGGGGGTCCCTGCTCTTGGCCGTCGTTGTGGCCGTCGTTGTGGTCGTGGTGAAGGCGACGTCGAAGGGGAGAGGCTTGGAAACTGTCTGGGCTGTCATCCTCCTCCCGAGCCCTGCGCATGCTTCCCTGTATTTGTGTGAGCACGTTTGTTGGTGTGGGTTGAGAGGATGGTGGTCGTGTGGGGGTAGGGAGGTAAGAAGGGCAGAGGAACGTAAACCGGCAAGGTGAAACGCCACTCTGCAAAGGCTCGAGTCTTGAAATCACAGGGAATGTAAAGAGAGGTACAAAACCTGATGAGGACGGTTGTATAGGATCTTCTTCTTCATGTTTTGTGTGCACGTGAAGACCGCCGTCAAATTAGGGAGAAGCAAACGTGGACAGTTGGTAATTTTATGTTTTTCTTTGTATTTTGGGGTGTGATCATATGGTAGTGTTGTTACCTTGTAGCTTCTTATTTTCTACATCTTTGCTACTGGGGGTGTGTGTGCATTGGCCTTTCCTTCATCTCTCGTACTACAGGGCAAGTGGCGGGTTGGTGTGTGGGAAAAGCATAAAATTGAAAACCGTGAACATTTCCGTACGCAAAGTTCTTTTATTTAGAGAGAATGTCTTCGCCGTTGAAGCCGTCCAACGTCTCCACCAAAAATCGATCCACGCTTTCTCCCAGCGCGATGTCGTCACGCGGCAGAAGAGAGGAGGGGGAGGACGGGAGGAAGGATGGAAGGGAGGAGAAAAGCGGTTCTTGACACCATCAAGAGAATGAAAACGCACCCCTCTCTCCCTAGTCGTGTGATCCTTAGTCAATCGGGCCGTTGCATTCAAAAATATATTCTCAAGTATAACCATAAAATTTTTGGAGTGTGTCTCTAGATAAAAGCGGTACAATTTAAGGGATTTCGCGGGGGCCTGGACATGAAAGTCGTCATTAGTTGTCTGCGTCGCTCACGACTAAGCCTTTTTTTACCCTATTGATGTCACCGATGTAATATTCGAGTCAAACTCTCGAGAGGTATGAAGACGTATCCAAATTTATCCATTTGTATCCTCGCCATCACCTACCTCTTCTCTCCCTCTCTCTCCGTCGCGCATCTTCAAGTAAGCCTTCGATGCTGACTCTTCAATTTGAGGAAGACCTCCCTTTGCCGTCGAACAGCCGCGACCTCTTTCAGCTGCCAACAAACAGCTGCATTAAGTCCTTGACTTCGTGGGCTCGCTGGTGTGACGACTTGGCGATCGCGATCTATCGCAGTCCATGGAGGAACCAGAGCAATTTTTGGGCAGGGACCAGCCCAATGAAAGGCCTCCTTCACTTAAATAAAACGAACGTTAGATCTCAAGTCTAAACAATATGATCGATGGTCTCATCCTTCTGTACATATTTGTTACTTTTCCCTGAGTTCACTCAGTCACGGTGCAGTGCTTCCGTTGCCCTCCTTTCTCACTTTCCCCGCCTTCTCTTTTTGCAGCGCCAGCATCGTTTCCAAGAAACTTCCGTCGTTCCTGAGTTGTACGATGGGCATCACCATGGGGCAGTCAACCGCCTCTCCCTTCCTCTTCTTGCTTGCGCTGCCATCTCGCCACTTCTCCTCATCGCGCTCGTCCTCGTCGCTGCTCATGTCTTGCTCGTGGACCTGTCCCTGTGGCGACTGCTTTTTCCTCTCCTTCATGGCCTGCTTCTTGCGACGGCGCTTCTCGGCTAGCCTCCGGGTACGCTCCTCGCTCTGAACCCGCTTCTGCTCCAACGACCGCTCAAACGCTTCCTGCTCTTGCTTCTCGGTCTCCCTCCTGTCAAGGTCCTCCAATCTGTTCATTTCTGTGCGTCGATGGGCCCGATAGATATGAAAGCTGCTGCTGCTCGCCCCTGCCGTACTGCCCGTCACATTTTCAAGCTTCTCGGTCTGACGAGAGGGGGTGAAGGTGAGGGAAGGGCGTGAAGGAGTGGAATGAGGGTTATGAGTGGAAGGTCGGACAGGTGAAATGGTGGACTTATTCTTAAGCAGAGCAGCGCTGCTAGGACAAGCACACTGCTCATACAGAAGCGTTACAAGCTAGCACAAGGAGCTCGTGATCAGTCATAATGTGGGTTTGGGGAGCGTGGAGGGGCAAAGGGGGAAGGAGAGACACAATGCATATTACCTTGATGCGCTGGGCCGTACCCTCCTCCCCACCGCCCTCATACGCCACGCTGGCCACCTTGGGATTGTTATCGCCATATGCCTGCACGCTTGAGTAGCGCCCCATACTGCTCCTGCTGTGAGAGGGGCAACAACTGCTGCTGCTGCTGCTGCTGCTGCTGCTGCTGCTGCTGCTAACGAGAGGCCGTGCTAGGGAGAGGCTGGGGATGAGTTGGGATGAGTACTACTAAAGTATGTGTTTGCCTCTGTGAAATCGGCCACCCCTCTGCCTCTCTGTCTACCACCAGCCACTCCGTGATAGACAGCCCCCAACTGTGCTGCGCATGCGTATTGTTGTGCCGACAGGGGTTTTGGGGGCGGACGATGACAGGATGACACGCCTTCAAGGAGTCCTCGCTAAAGGAAAGGAGAAGCTTGCATAATGTCTCAAGGACAACACAAGCAACTCAATCGCACCAATCCACGCCCACCCTCCTCGCAACACACAATACAGGACAGTCGCCGCGTCCGTGTTGGTCCTTAAGGCTCGGCGTGTAGGGCCAAGTAGCGAAGACCGGCCACTTGACTCCCTTGCTTTGGCCCGTCCCCCACATCATCACCCTCTTCCCGCCCCGCTTATCTACTGGAAGTGCTCCAACCCCGCATGAGCTATGGCGGATTTAGCCAGCAGCATCATGAACATGAGTAGCAGGTGAGAATATATTCAAGGGTGGTATGTACACTTCATCTTCCATCCTTCTACTATCGCAACGAGTGGCGAGGACCTAGGTCTTCGGCTTCCACTTCCTCGCGTGTCTGTCCGACTCTGTCTCTTCTAGTCTTGCCCAACCAGAAGAAGTTAGAGAGATGGGGAAGGATAAATGCTACCTGATTATATGTGTAGGTAAGGGTCTTAACGCCTGTGCTGATGATGCCCCCGTCTCTGCCTTTTTGTTGCTCGGAATTCTAGGGTTAGGGCGGAATTAGTACCTGCTGTCTGCACGATAGCTTGGTCTCTAGTTCTACTCAATTCACCCATCTCGTGTTCGATCTCCCCTTCTCCCATTCAGCTCGTTCAACTTTTCGTGTACAAATCACCCACTCTCTCATCATCTCCGGCCCCCGCCCACCCCACAGTATGCGCGGAGACTTCTTCGAGCTGGTCAAGGCCATCGGGGAGTGTCGGTCCAAGCAAGAAGAGGATAGAATCATTCTAGACGAGATCGCTGTCCTGAAGTCGAAGATAGGGATGCAGGCCACATTCAGTAAGAAGATGAAGGAGTACCTGGTGCGCCTCATCTACTGCGAGATGTTGGGCCACGATGCCTCCTTCGGCTACATCAAGGCCGTGGAACTCAGCGCCTCAAGCAACCTCCTGCAGAAGCGCGTGGGCTACCTGACGGCCAGCTTGTGCCTGGCACCCGAGCATGAGTTTCGCTTCATGCTGGTGAACCAGTTCACGCGTGACATGGCCTCAATCAACTACCTGGAGGTGTGCGCCGCCCTCAACGCCGTCTGCCGCCTTGCCACTGTCGACACCATTCCCGCCCTGCTCCCCGAGGTCACCAACAAGCTCCGGCACGAGCAGGAAGCCGTGCGCAAGAAGGCCGTCATGGCTCTCCAAAAGTTTCATAGCCTTCAACCCAATTCCATCGCCCACCTCGACGATCGCATCCGCCGCGCCCTCTGCGACAAGGACCCCTCCGTCATGGCCGCCGTGCTCTGCCTCCTTCTCGACCTGATCCGGGCCTCCCCTGCGCCATACCGGGACCTGGTTCCGAGTTTTGTCAGTATTCTCAAACAGATTGCGGACCACAGGCTGCCACGCGACTACGACTACCACCGCGTGCCCGCCCCTTGGATCCAATTGCATTTGCTCCGCATTTTGGCCTTGCTGGGGGCCTCGGACCAGCGCAGCAGCGAGGGCATGTACGAGGTGCTGGTGGACGTGATGCGGCGCGCAGATACAGGCATCAACGTAGGATACGCCATAGTCTACGAGTGCGTGCGGACGGTGACCAGCATTTACCCCAACACGGTGTTGCTAGATGCAGCAGCGGGCAGCATTGCGCGCTTTATCGGCTCGGACAACCACAACCTGAAGTACCTTGGCGTGAAGGGACTGGCTGCCATCGTCAAAGACCATCCGCGCTACGCAGCACAGCATCAGCTGGCCGTCATCGACTGCCTGGAGGATCCGGACGAGACCCTCAAGCGCAAGACGCTGGATCTGCTGCACCGCATGACCAACCCCGTGAATGTCGAGTTCATCACGGCAAAGCTTCTTGAGTTCCTGGAGAAGGCCACCGATCCTTTTCTACGCTCGGACCTCGTGCACCGCATCTCCAACTCCGCCGAGCGCTACGCCCCCTCGACCTCCTGGTACATACAGACCATGACACGGGTAAGTGCTCGCTGAGCGTACGACGAGGGCATGGAAGTGCTTTTTGTGTGCATTACGAAGGAAGAAACACTGACAGATTGCCTGTCCTGACATTTTCTCCTTACCACATCATTTGTAATATATACTCCATTTTCCCGTTCCTTCGTTCTCTTTTCCCTACAGATATTTCTCCTGGCGGGCGATTTGGTCAAACCCGAAGCAGCCCACACCTTGATGCAGCTCATCGCCGAGGGCACAGGGGAAGACGACGTGGCCGACGAGCAACTCCGCAAGGACGCTGTGGAGAATTATGTATCTCTCCTTCTGGACGACACTTCCATCGCCACTGGCGGCGGTGCTCTTCTGCCCGACATCCTGGTGCAAACCATGTCCTGGACTCTAGGTGAGTACGGCTACCTTTCCGAGCGCCTTCCGCAAACCGAGATCATGACACGCCTGGCTGCTGACATCGCCCACCGGCCTTTCCATGACCCCTGCACTCGGGGTTTTGTGGTGGCAAGCGTCGTCAAGCTTGTGGCCCAGACAGGCACTTGCCCCGCCGCCGTCTCCTCCCTTCTCAAGCTTTACGGCCAGTCTTGGAACCTGGACCTGCAACAGCGCTGCCTGGAGTTCTCCGCCCTGCTCCGGATGCCGGAGGTCATGGTAAATGTACTGCCCATGGACGCTAGCTGCGAGGATCTGGGGGTTGACGAGAGTCTCCATTTCTTGGACTCCTACGTAGAGGCTGCCGTCGCTCAAGGCGCGCCGAGATATTGTCCTCCTCCAAAGCACGCCGACGTCCTCGCCCTGGCGGAGGGGCGGGAATTGAAGGAGCCAGGTTTGAAGCTGACACCCTACGCCAAACCTGAGATGCCATCCCCAGCCCCCGCCATACCAGGTGGCGCTGGCAGTGGCAACCTGCTTGCTGGTCTTTCTCTTAATTCTGCTTCGCTCTCGTCTGGTGGTGGAGGAGTAGGGCTCCAGAAGCCTGCTGCTGGGCCAAGACAAGGTCCACGACAAGGCTTGCGGCCAGTAGCCCAAGTTTGGAGCCGACAAGGAGCAATGGTGGGGTCCAAAGTCTCGGCAGCCTCCAGCGGTACTCCTCCGGGAGTGGCGCCTTCACCTATTGCACAAACGCTTGTGTCCTCAGGTCCAGCACAGGAAGCGATCGAAGGCCAGGCAGCGTCGAACGTGGAGAAAAAGAGGTCGACTGGCAGTGGAAGCCGGCAGGAAGCTTCCACTCCACGTGAGATGACGGAGAAGGAGAAGATGGCTCAAGCACTATTTGGTGGCATGGGAGCATCATCTTCTACAGGCGTTGGACGCGCACCCTGGGGTGTGAACGGGTCTGGAGGTGGTGGCGGCGCTGCGGAGACAGCGTCCAGATCTGCAGGACAAAGCGGGAAGCAGCAGCTATCTTCCACTTGTGCTGACGGCGGCGTTGACCTGTTAGATATGGACGGCACAGCCATCAACGGCAGTACAAAAGGCTCCCGCGCATCGGCCCCTGCTTTTCCTTTGTCCTCGTCTCCCCATGCATCAACAAAAGTCAGCACAGCCGCCACACCTTCGTTGCTCGACTTCAGCGACGAGAAGATCGTCTCGAAACCTAAATCAGCGCCTGCCTCGGTACCCACTCCCACTTTCTCCGCTGCTTCCACGTCCTCGTCCTCGTCCTCCTCCCTGTCCTCCACCCCTGCCCAAGTGGACCCTTTTGCTTCCTTGTCCAGTGTTATACCTCATGACCCGCAGCCCAGCCTGTCGAGTGGAGCACGTTTTTCGCACAATGGACGCGGACTGCAACCACTTGCCATCAATACACAAGAATTTGGCGCCCTCTGGACGCAGATGTGCTTTCAAGCGCCGGCGCAGGGCACTCAAACCTCTATCCGAGACCTGGATGCGCTGGCGGCAGCTTTGCAACAAGAAGTAGGATTACATGTGGTTGAGTCGATTCCCCGTACGGCCGAGGTCATCGCTGCGGGCCGGCTGGGTCCGGACGGAGGAACCACTCTTTTGGTGCACGCGAAGCTGCATGCCCAGAGCGGGTCGGCAGACTGCCTGATCAAATGCAACGACAGCGTCCTGGCTCAACACCTCGGCAAGCATCTAGTCAAAGCCTTGCGTCGATAGACCCAAGCAGCCCGAAGAACAGTAAACTTTAGTCCAACGAGAAAGGAAGTAGCGTATGAGAGGTGAAAATTTGACGGATACGATTTCCTTCTTTACTCTTTCTCTCTTTCTTTTACCTCTTTCAGCCCGACAAGAAACAGCTATAGAGACAGCTGATCTTGTGCGCCTGCTTTTCTGTGAAAAGGTCAAAATGTTCGGAAAATATACTCTCCCTCTCCTTCCCTTCCTCGACGAACTAAAGTAACAGGTACAGGCTCCTTGTCTTGCACGTGCCTCTCCCTTGTACACCTCCCCGTACAATCATCCTGCGGCACACCCCCACCGCTTCTCTTTCCGACTTGGCCCTCCATTCCCCAAAAGCCAGTTGATTACAACGTGACGTGGTCGTAAAGGTTGTCGTAAGTGAGCTTGACCTTATCCAGGAAGGCGTCCGTGGTAAGGTACTTGTCGGGGCTGACGGTCCATCCATGCACGCAGATGGCCAGATCCTTGGTCATGAAGCCCTTCTCAACTGTCTTGATCACGGCCAACTCCATATCCAGCGCGAATTTGGACAGGTCCGTGTTGTTGTCCAGCTTGGCGCGGTGCTGCAGCCCGCGAGTCCAGGCAAAGATGGACGCGATGGGATTGGTGCTGGTGGGCTTCCCCTTCTGATACTCGCGCCAGTGCCGGGTGACGGTGCCATGCGCGGCCTCGGACTCGACCGTCTTGCCGTCGGGCGTGATAAGGACCGAGGTCATGAGACCCAGCGACCCGTAACCCTGCGCGACGATGTCGGACTGCACGTCGCCGTCGTAATTTTTGCAGGCCCAGACAACGCCGCCCTCGCCCTTGAGTACCTGCGCAACCATGTCGTCGATCAAGCGGTGCGTGTAGCTGATGCCCTGCGCCTCGTACTTGGCCTTGTAGTCCTTCACGTAGATCTCTTCGAAGATGTCCTTAAACCGGCCGTCGTACCGCTTCAGGATCGTGTTCTTCGTGCTCAAAAACAGCGGCCACCCCTTCATCAAAGCGTAAGCAAAGCACGAGTGCGCGAAGCCACGGATGGACTGAATGTGGGGTTGATGTGTGATAGAAAAAAAAAGAAGCGGTGGGGTGTTGATGTGAGATGTTTGATGAGTCAGTAACCAATTAGGAACGGATAGTATACAAGCGAGGAAGCTCAACTGGAGGATTAAGGTACAGACAACACACACAACAAGACATGTAAACTTCTCTCCTTAAACTATATATCGAGAAATCAACCAAAGATACAATCTAAATTGAGAAATCAACCACACCCACCCACCTCCTCGGTGTTGTACATGGCCATACCCACGCCGGCGCCCTTGAAGTCGTACACGTTCCAGCTCTTCTTCTCCGTGCCGTCTGTGGAAGTAAACGTCATCTCAAATTTGCCAGGCTTGTCTACTATGAAATCCGTGGCGCGATACTGGTCTCCGAAGGCGTGGCGGCCGACAACGATGGGCTTGACCCAGCCCGGAATGATTCGCGGAATGTTGGAGATTACGATGGGCTCACGGAAGACCGTTCCGTTCAAAATGTTACGGATGGTCCCGTTGGGCGAGCGCCACATCTCTTTGAGCTTGAACTCCTCCACCCGCTGCTCATCTGGCGTGATGGTAGCGCACTTGATGCCCACGTTGTACTTCTTGATGGCGTTTGCCGCGTCTACCGTCACCTGGTCGTTAGTCTTATCGCGGTTAGGCAGGCCAAGGTCGTAGTATTCGATCTTCAGATCCAGGTAGGGCAGGATGAGTTTGTCTTTGATCTGCTTCCAGATCACGCGCGTCATCTCATCACCGTCAAGGTCCACCACGGGGTTTTCCACCTTGATCTTGGCCGCCACCATAGCCGTCCGCGTGACTGTTTTCCGGGGGGTACAAGAATGGGAAAAGAAATGGCGACAAGGAAAAATGAGCGACTAGGCACCCTCATACACGCAATCTCACAGAGCTGGAAGCCGAGTTCAACACACACACAAGCGGCAAGAGGAAGGAAGCTGGAGATTCGAACAGCCAGGATATAGGGAGGGGAAGAGGACAGCGAGAGGCGTACAGCGGATAAGACCGCAGCCACGGCCATGACATGCGATGCCGGCTTACAATGCAAACGTTTTACTTACAAGAGCGAGTTGTCACCAGCAGAGGTAGCGAAGAGAGCGTCGAGGAGGATGCTCGAGCGGCCGCCCGGCTGCCCAGGAAAGCGGAGCGCATCATACTTGATACTTACTTTACGTATGGCTCAAGGAGCTTTGGATGCTAGCCTTGCGTTGCCTATCCCCTTCAGACAGTTGTGAGGGAGAGGGAGAGGAGGGATGTCAGCATGGATGAGCATGTGGCTTCCCAGTTGCTATGCGGGGGACAAGGCAAGCTCAAGCTGGAACACTGAGCGACAGGTTCAGAAGCAGGTCATGAGGCCCCATGCACAAAAGAGACGCCACACCTCCGACCAAAATCCCGTCGCTTTCGCCCCTTCCTAGCCACTCCCTTCGCTCACCATGTACGCTCTGTTGTGGTCGATGTGACTTTCAGGGGTCAATCAAGGCGGTCAATTTCTTACTGTCTCTCCCGTCGATGGGCGAGCGATTCTTCCTTGAAAGGAGTCCTCTCTCCGAAATTGTCAACGGCTGCATGCCTCTGTACAACATTCTCATGGTACCATTTCCTCACACTCCCGATCTGAAGCGTCGTATTGGACAGCAGGCCCAGCCACACTTTCTCCTACGACCGCTTCCGCGGGCCTGGCTGTGAACAGGGACAAAGAGTAAACGAGCACCGTACGCGCTCCTTTCATTCCTTCCTCCAGCCGAGACCTCCCCTCCCCCTACTACTTATCCTCTAACTTGTTCGGTCTTGCGCGTTTCCTGCTGCCATGGACCGGTTCGCCAACATCCAGCAAATTGGGGAGGGTACATATGGGGTTGTTTATAAGGGCTACATGAAGGGCTCGGGGGGCTCATCCAGTGGGGAGCTTATCGCCCTGAAACAGATCCGGTTGGCCGACGAAGATGAAGGGGTGCCCTCCACCGCCATTCGGGAAATCTCCCTTCTTAAAGAGCTGTCGCACCCAAACGTGGTCACGCTTAAGGATGTGATTTACGCGGATAATCGGCTGTACTTAGTTTTTGAATACCTGGACCAGGATCTGAAGCGCTACATGGATGGATGCAAAACGGGCTTGGACCCCGCCTTAGTCAAGGTGCGTTTCGGGTTGCGGGCTATGGGGAGTGGCTATGGCTTTCGCATAGATAAAGGCTGTGTTTGATCTTCGTTTTTCCGCGTTGACTATTTTATGTATCAATCCATCTCCTGCACGTCCCCCCCTCTACCTCTTCTACAGTCGTACTTACACCAGATGATCCAGGGGGTTGCCTTCTGCCATTCGCACCGGGTGCTGCACCGAGATCTCAAGCCCCAGAATCTGCTCATCGACCGCCATGGATGCCTTAAGCTCGCTGACTTTGGTCTTGCTCGGGCGTTTAATGTGCCACTGCGGCAGTATACGAGGGAGGTGAGAAAGTGGCACAGGAAGAGTGTAAGCCCTGTGGGGAAGCCGTAGGAATTTGGGACAGAGAGGGGTGGTTGCGGTTTTGAGAGGGAAAATACTGCAGGATTAAGGAATATACTTTAAGCGTCTTTCATCCTTTCTGTTTCTTTTTGCCCCCTTCCCCCCCACACATGTAAGGTGGTGACGTTGTGGTACCGGGCGCCCGAGATTCTGCTTGGGGCCGAGCACTACTCCACCCCTGTGGACACGTGGTCCATCGGCTGCATATTTGCGGAAATGTTGAATAAGGAGCCTCTCTTTCCGGGGGACTCGGAGATCGATGAGCTCTTTCGCATCTTCAGGTAATAGGTGGATGAAGGCGGGGGGCTGTTCGTGTAGGTCCCAGGTTTGAGGCGGGCTCTACGCACTCACTTTCTGCTCCATTCTTCTCTCTATCTCGCCTAGGACGCTTGGCACGCCGGACGACGACATGTGGCCCAAGGTTTCGGAGCTACCCAACTACAAGACACAATTCCCCAAATGGAGACGGCAGCCGCTCGGCATGAGCGTGGCCCGCCTCTGCTCCACTGGAATAGATCTCCTTTCGGTGCGTGATTCAGATTGATTGAAAAGAGGGGGCAAGGGCCCATACGAATACCTTCAAACAGATCGTTAGAAATCATCTGGCGCGTCTCTTCTATAAATCGCCCACACATTCTCCCTCTCCCTCCCAAAAACAGCGGCTTCTGACGTACGAGCCGACGGCCCGCATCACATGCAGGGAAGCCAAGGAGCACCCCTATTTTGCGGATTTGGTGTCAAGGAATGACACTGTGTAGCAACAGACATGCGAGCCAACAAATCTTGTAGGAGGATGCAGTGATCAATGCACCAAAAAACCAATCCACCATAAGTAATTATGATGAGTCATATCTTCTTTACTTTGCTTGTGTCGAATGCTCCCTGCCGGCGCCATGATTTTACGTGCACCACGTCTTCTGCCTTCATCACATTGCCGCCCGCACGAATCCCGCGGTTGCAAACACGCCCGAGAAGATGAACATGAAGCGTCGATTTGCGTGATGCGGGGGCAAGGAGGCCCCTTGACTCCATGTGTAGAGAGAGACGGCAAAGAGGGTCCCACTTCCGACGATTTTACACCTCAAGGGAAAATTTCATGAGGAGGGATAAAAATAAATCGCAGGAGAAAATGGCCATGGATGGTTCTGTCAATAGAGTTTCTTCAAGCGTCACGCACTTCCCTGCCTTCTCAGGATTCTCTTACTTACCCAAGGCAGTCTGGATCCTGGGCGCGTTGTTGAGCTTCCCGTGGCAAGAGCCTTTGGTCCTCTCCCGCTTTGTCCGCCATGCCTCTTTCCTATCACTAGTGTGGCTGTAGCTAGAGAGAACGAAAGCGTGAGCGAGCGGTGATCAACTAAACCATTGATCGATACGCGGAAGAGCAACTTGAAGCGAAGAATGAACGAACGCTACGCTCGAATTGTACCCTAATGCCATAAAATGACCACCACCAAAATCCTGCTGCAGGTCCCCAAGATAACCAAGATTGTCCTCAAGGACCTTCAGGATGTGTGTTTGACCTGAATTGTTTTTTGGTCTGGTGCGAGGAGAGGCAGGAGGCATCATGACAGACAACGACGAGCGAAGGCTTCCATGCATCGCAAGCGCTCCAATAGATAGAGTCTCTTGTCCTGCCTCCTGCCTCCCTGTACCTAAGTATCACATCACACAGGCACTTCCACTCATCTAGACAGCGATTTGTGCCATTTTTTCTCCCGGGTGGTCATCTTAAAATCTTATCCAAAATCTCCCTTTCGACCTCTCCCCTCTTCCCCTCTCTTCCTGCCCCACCAGGGCACAGGACAGACCAGACCAGCAGGAAGGAACAGGAGCGCCGACTTGCCTCACCGCGGGCGCCTTATAATAATAATCTGCAGCGGCATGATAGAGGCACCTAGCACATTGCCCGCGATGCCATCGGCATCAGCCGCCGCCGCAGCCGCGGAGGAGAAAGGCATGTAGCAGCAGCAGCGGCAGCACGAAGAGGAGGAAGACGACGACAGCGCTGACGGAGAATGGCACGAAGTGATGTTGCTGCCCCGGGATATTTTGTTTGAGTCTCCGAGCCAACGCTTGGGCGTGCCTGAGGCGGTGGAACGTCGCCACCGCATTTTTGACTGTGAACTCATCCAGGAGGCCGGCATCCTTTTCTGACCACCCCAAGTTGTCATGGCCACAGTTCAAACGCTTTTCCATCAATTTCTCTACCGCCGTGTATTCATCTCCGAAACAGCACAAACCCCCCCCGTCCTCCCTCCTTGGAAAGCCCCCCATGCATACCTTTTTGATGCCTTCACCGCCGCAGTGGGCTGCGTCCTCCTCACCTCCAAACTCGAGGAGAATCCCCTGGTCCCCCGCGACGTCATGTTCGTCTTCCATCACATACGTCGGCGGCGTCGATCCCTCCCTCCCTCCTTGCTGGAAGTCACATCTTCTCGGTACCATGACTTGCGCGAAGCCCTCCTGACATTCGGAAAGTACGTCCTGAAAGAACTCGGCTTCGGGTTTTGTAATGTGATGGACCACCAACACAACTTTGTCCTCTGTTACAACAAAATCTTGGGGGGGTTCCCGGAGCTTGCTCAGAAGGCCTGGAATTATTTGAACGATAGTTTGAGGCTTGACTGCTGCGTGCGGTACCGCGCGGCACTGAGTGCATGTGCTGCTCTGTATATGGCGGCGAGGAATTTGGGGACAACGTTCGCCACGTGGAAGTGCAACTGGCTTCCGGTCTTCGATGACTCGAAATTCAATTCTTGGAGACTCTCGCGGCCTGAGACTCGGCAAGAAAAGGCGTATATGCCGCTTCCTTTGCGTGGCATTTGTTTTCGCCCACTGCTTCCCTCGAACCGACAAAAACGAGGAGAAAATATGGAGGGCGGCTGCAGTCGTAAAGGCACGATGGGCCATTGGGCACGTAATATGGGCCACAGGGCACGTACCTTGTATTGAAAGAATGCCAAAATTAAAGTACTGGCAATCATCAACTACTAGGATATCATTTGTGCGTGACAGCGACGATGTAGGTGGACGCCATATTATATCTTGCCTTTCAGGCCGCACATTTTCACGAACCCGAGGGGAAAACGGGAAAGCTAGACTAATTGTTTTGAATCTTTCGGGGATTCTAGCGTGCGCGTGCGTGCGGTTCTTTTTCCATGGGTTGTATTTGCGCCCTCGACAAAGCAGGCGCTACCCGCTGGAAAGTCCCGTTGTCTTAAAGGTCAACAAATAATGTATAAGGACTTGGATGTAAGTCAAGCAGAAACAAAGCATGGTGTGGAATCTGGCCAGCACATCACGTTAGATACTGTGAGCACATCCCGCCCCAAATCCGAACAATTCGCTGAGTTCCCCTCACGGAAAGTGAAGACGTTGACTTCTTCTCCCTACTTAAAAAAAATATATTGATGAGCTTTTTGGACAGTCCGGGACGAGGCATGCGTACAAGGGTGTTGGCTACATGCTACTCCAGGTTATTTGTTGTATATTGAGCAACAGCTGCCACTATCAGCACAGTGGTTTACAAGGTGCAGTAGAATACCTTCCCTCCTCCCAAGAGCCGAGACGAGCGTGCATGGCACCGCCTCCGCTGCAAAGCATTTGGCTCGCTGCTTTTTTTACTGCCGCCGCCACCATATCCACCACCGACACCAACCCACCGCCACATCCCCCACACCCACACTCCCACAGGTGGCCCCCTACGCCAGCCTGGAAGCGAACAATAACACAGTGGCAACACCAGAGTGACAGTGGGCGCCGAGACAAGCGTGCGTGGCGCCGCCTCCCTTGCACAGCATTTCCTTCCTGCGCCACACCGGCCTCCTACCATCGTTTCCCTGTCCAGCTCCGCGCGACAACCTACTTTTCCCCTTGTGCCGCGGACCACACTGTGCGCTTCATAAGAACAGTCATTGGACCAGAGGGGGCACCTTGCTTGCCCTTTACACATCTGTTCACCACCAGGATGAATCATGGGCGCCCACTTTTCGTAGCCCCATCCTACCCACTTTTATCTTAGCACGCCTTCCTAGGGGCGACGAACTTCTATGCGGACATCGTCTTTGTTTGTATGCCTTGGTCTGTGGAGTCGTGATCCTTTGAGTAGGACTATCAACCCTCATAACCAGATTTTCGCGGTTCTATGTGTCCCTCCCTTTATTTTCCGTCCAAAAACACAGAATTGCCCTCTGTTAAAGTCAAGCGACCGGATTGAGGGAGGGGTTATGCGGGAGCAAGAGCAGCAGCAGCAGCAGCAGCAGAAGCAGTAGGGTGGGGGAGGAGAAGGAGGGGGAGAAGGGGAAGAAAGAAAATGGACCACGGCAGCAGAAGCAGCAAAGGCAGCACCAGCACGAGCACGAGCAGAAGCAGCAGGAGAAGGAAGGAGAGGAGGGGAAGGAGAGGAGGGGGAGAAAGAAGAAATGCTGGAGGGGTTCGAAGAGGAGTGCGAGCATTACTAGCACGAGCAGCAGCAGGATGGGGAGGGGGAGGGAGAGGAGCAGGAGCTGGAGGGGAAGTGTGGGAGCAGGAGCAGGAGTGGGAGGGAGGGAAGAGCGGATGAGAGGTAGAGGATGGGTGGGAGGGGAAGCAGCAGTAGCAGGAGGAGAAGGAGAAAGAGAAGGAGGAGGAAAGAGGAGTGGGAATGGGATTTCACATGCCATCCATCCGAGAAATCTGTCGGTGTGAAACCTGTTAACACTTCGCATCTCGAGATGGCAATGCACGCAACATCCTGCGGGTGTATAGGAGTATGGTCCGTGGAGAAGGTCGTCCCCATGAGCTCCAGTTTGGTCAACCGCGACAGGTGATGCGGACGCTGGAGAAGTTGCCTCCCCTCTGACCTCCTCCTTTCCCCCCCTTCTCCTAGCCCTGTACGGGCCATTCGAGGACTTTGCTTGGAAGAATATGCAGAATTTTTTTGTTTGAAGGCTTTCCCTCGTGTGTAATCCTGAGAGGAGGCATGCTTGTGTAAACCCTTGTGTTTGAATTCGTCCGCGGATAGGTCGCACGCGGCAATTTTAGGATTGTAAGATACTTTCTGTAAGAAAGTCTCAAAATGTTTTAAACCTAATTATCTTCACCGCATACCAAACTACTTACAGATCAAAAAACCTGTCATAGTCGCTAGTAAAACTCGGACCAAATTAAGGGATGAATGTGCAACTATTGATTGTTGGAAGGCTCCCCTTCGTATGCAGAGGATGCAGGTTGCATGCGATAGTTCTAGAGGGATGTAGGAACGGCGAAATTATCTCCGACAACGAACGAACTAACGACTCGGACTCGGATAATGATGTCACCCGGATGAATCGCATGCTTGACTCAAAAGTTATTGCTTGCGTTCCGGCAGTCATGAGACCAATGGCTGGTCATCTCAAGCTAGTCTCCCCTCCCGTGTTGCCTTGCTCCTTCATTTATCTGCCAGACCAATACCGCTTAGGTGTACCATTTTCCAAAGATACAACCTGGTTTTCCGCCCGTCTCCCAAGCACATACGCCCACCAGCAGGGATGGAGACTGCCTCTCTGAACGCGAGGTAAGTGCTGAGGACAGTAAGAATGTCTATATTTGATCAGTGGGGGCCGCTTGGGCTTGCCTACCAGGCTCAAATTTGCCTCCCATCATCCTAATACAAGCACGCGCGCTTCTTCGACTGCCGGTCCCAGGGAAGGCTCATCGCTTCACCCCTCGCCTGCACCGTCGCCACGCAGCAGCGGTAGATCACGGAGCAAGTCCAGCAGCAAGCGCCAGGCCGGCTTGTCCCAAAAGACACTAAATATTGTCAACAACTTGCAGCCCTCCTCTGTGGTATGTATATCGGGCACTCTTCCATTCCACGGTTGCCTGCCCCCTTCACAGTGATGTTGTTCATATTCTCATTCTTGGCGTAAACAATTTATTTTACAGCATTTAAAAGAGAGGGAAGACGAGGAAGAAGAGCGATTACTGGCATTAGAGGAGAAGAGGAGGCAGGCGGCAGCCAAAGAGTCCTGCTCGTTATCCTCTGCGTCCGCGGCGGAGTACACAGAATTTATGAGTATACGCATCCTTTTGCTGGGCGATTCAGGTACCGGTCTTGAAAATTAATATGCTGACGAATGTCCTACTGTTGAAAATTCAAGTCCTTCTCGCCTCTTTTTTGATTTCTCACAGGCGTGGGCAAGACAAGTCTGATGATGCGGTACTCGGAGGACGAGTTTGCACCCTGTTTATTGAGTACGGCGGGAGTGGACTTCAAGGTGCGGCATCTGGCGCTGGAGGAGAGCAAGAAGAAGGTGAAGGTGCAGATCTGGGACACGGCGGGACAGGAGCGCATGCACGTCATTACACGCACATACTACAAGGGCAGCCACGGCATAGCGCTAATCTACAACCTGGCGGACCCGGACTCATTCAAGAACGTAAACTACTGGATGGCTAATATCCAGCAGCATGCGGGTGACAAGGTGGTGAAAGTTTTGATCGGCAACAAGGCTGACCTCGCCGATCGCGCAATTCCCTACGAACAGGGCGCCGCCATGGCCAAGGAATTTGGCTTCGTACATTTCTATGAGACCTCGGCCAAGACGGGAGCCAACGTGCATGAGGCCTTCAATGCGCTGGCCATGGACATTGTGCGCCGTATCGAAGAGGCTCAGACCGAGGCAGCGGCGGCGGCAGCGATGGCCGCGGGCGGAGGTCCACTGGGAAATGGGAGCAAGAAACAGTGCGTGATTTGTTGAATGAGAGACAAATCACATCAAACATCTCCCTCCATTCATTCTCTGTCCAGAATGCGGCTCGGAGGAGCCGAATAACGGGTGAAAAAGAAATCTCCATAGATATGTACATTCCTTTTTATTCAGTGCCATAGTTCTTAATGTATTGAGTGTTTCGTCACACTTTCGCCCAGTCTGTACATTTTTTATTTTTCCAGAGGCGAGATGCCAAAGCATAATCTTACAATCCCGACCACTTCGTCCGCATTGAATTCGTGCGCCGCCCACTCCCGCGTGCCCCCCCCCCCTCGCACCACCCCTCCCATGTCCTGGAACGTCAGTCTTACCACTCCCGATTGGCTGTGTTCCAAGCCAGGGGAAGCAACCGTGAGCAAAAGCAAGCCTTCGGTTGGAGACCCCCTGCACGTGACTGCCAGGCTAGCCACAGACCAAGGCACCACGTCGAAATTGTGGAGAGGAAAATAGTCCTGCAAGGCCCTCGCCAGGGTCTGCAATGGATTTGCCCACATTTCAATTCGCTGCAGGAGCTGCCCGAAATTCAATGAACGGCAAAATTCATCTTCCACGAGGCCCCATGCTCCGTGCACCTGGTTCAAAAGAGGGTCTGCGAAGGAGAGGAAGAAGCGCCCGGCCTCGTTGAGGCCCACCTGTATTGTCTCTGAGGTCTGTTGAAATGCCCTGTGGCACAGGGTGCCTGCAAGACCGCTTGTGTGTCGGAAAGGAATTTTGTGAAGAGGTAGAGGCATGTTGCTTTCCCTGCCACCCAACACGATCCCGAGGCGCGTGTCAGAGGGAAACGAGGCGACCATCCAGGAAAGCTGAGCCACGGTGGTCACGACTTCAGCGAGCTTCAGGGCGTGGACGAGTGGATCCCAACCTCCTGCAAAGGTGACTTCGAGGACGCCGGCAACGCCGCCACATCGGTGCATTATCCGCAGAACTTTATCATTATTTGTGAAGGTCGTATCGTCACTCCGTGGGAGGAGGCCCGAAAGCTCCAACGCAGAAAGACCAACATTCCATATCCATTCGTGCTCGGTACTGCGTACTACTGAGAGACTCGTCAGCCTGCCTTCTTTAGTGCTTTTACTTCCCTGTGACTCGCCCAATTCCAACATCACCCATTCGCGCTTCAATACATGCTGTATGCAACCGCCTCTTACCCTAGGAAGGTCCAACGCCTGGATAGAGGAAGAGAAATAGTGAGATTACAGTCATCTCCTCCATTTCGTCCTTTACTTAACGTACCGTGGTAGCTGCATCAAGCACCAACCGAGCTTCCATGGACTCTCTTGCCTTCGCCAACACCTGGCCAAGCCACGACTCATAAGTAGCCCCATCGATGATCGGAACATCCAGCAGGAGGCGTGCGCGGATGGGCGATACTCGAGCTGACCGTCTAGACAATGAGGCCATCACCAGGTATGCGCATGGGACCGGGTCTCCTACCCCCAGGTCACCCAACTCAATCTCCAAGAAATCCCACTCCTCTCCAAGCGCGCCCAAACCTGTGTGTCTTTCGCCCTTCAGCAATCCGCTCCTAGCATTCAGAACGAAGAAAGTCGAGGCCTTGGCCCGCAATGCCAAACCGGTCTGCTCTTTGTCTTTATCGTTGCTCTTCAATTGGAGGAGAGGGGCGAGATGGGGATCAAAAATTGATGGAAACATAAGAATCGAGGGAACACCCAAGTCCAAACACCCTCAAATACACCCAGAACCCCAATTACATCCCTTACCTTAAGGTTGGAGGACCACAACTTATTCCATCGCCGATCGCATGCCAAGTCATAGTGGGTGCTTGCCAAAACTTCGAGGTGTCGGAGGAAAAGGTGCCGAACAATGCCGTGGAAAAGCCCAATGGCAAAGCCGAATGATGCATCGGTGCTACAGTCCCCAAGGGAGGCCTGCCATTCCCGCAAGAGGTCCCCAAGCTCTCCTGCAGGGTAGGCACCGCTGAGGGAATTTATGAGGGGAAAGCATGAAATAGCATTAATGTTGCCCTCAGACAACACGGCGCGGACAAAGAAATGCGAGTTTTGGTACCTGCATGAAGGCGCGCACACGATGAAACGGCCCGACTTGCGATCGACATCGAGGCCCAGGTGACTTCCCCAGACCTTCAGCTGCAAGCTCGAACTAAGGCGAATAATTTGTATACTGCCCCTCTGAGCCAGGCTTCGCAGGACTGCATCTTGCTTCAATAAGTCCTGCACCACCTGTAAACGATGAGGCACCAGGAGGCGGAAGGCCTGCAGCAGCAAAGAAGACGCAGAAATATGAGATCTCTTGACACTCAGGTGAAAAGTCACCTCTTCGGCTTTCTTCAGTAGACCTAAGAGAGATAGGACATTTGAATAAGGAAACCAAAAAATCCGTGAGAAAGCGAGTTCGACACTTGAGCGCTCAGATAGGTTGAAGTTATACCTTCAGAGGCTGGGCAATACGAGCAAGTAGCGCGCAAATGGCGCATTCCGTTCTCTTCGTCAAGCCAAAGTCGGAGAATACAACCACATATCTCAGCAACAGCCTTCACTCCCACTTTCTTATCCTCATTTTTATTCGCATCCACTTCTGCTATTGCTGCTCCATCGAATTCTTGCTCCGCATGCAAATAGACACCTTTCCACATGGTTATCTCCAGCCGGCCCAAAGATGAATCGTCCACATGTAAATGGCCTTGCCAGGTGCCTGCAAGTAAGAGATAGGACAAGGACAAGAAAGGATAAGGATTGAAATAATACGAAGCTCACACGTTATCTGCCGCGTATTGATCTCCCCTCCCCGCCTACCTTTGGCGAGCTCTTTGGCCTGAAGCGCCAGCATCTCTAGCCTCAGGGCGTTGCAGAACGAGCGGCAGAGCTTGTAAGTACTGAGAAGCGGCACGGAGTCATTTTCCTTTCATGAAGTCGGAAACGTCATATCTGAGTTAACAATCTTCTTCCCTCTCATTAAGTTGAGTTAATACTGTCGTGAGATCGACGAGGGAATAACCACAGGAGTAGGTAATGTCCTTCCCCCTATAAATGTCTGACTTACCAGGATGGGTATCACCAGGGAAAAAAGCTGCTTCATCTGCTCTAGGTCCGGCTTCAAAGAGTGGAAATTGTTGCCATGCCTATCATTTCCTCCCTGGATCACAGATAGAAACGAAGTATTAGACACAGGAACGGGGAGGTAAGACAAAGGCAAATCCTGTAAATGAGATATCTCGGCTTGTGTTACCTGGGGCGAAAGGAGTATCTGGATGTCCAAGAGACGCCAGGGTGCCGATGCTGGTTCGGGGTACTCCAACATCAGCGAGAGAGCAAAGTTGTCAGCGTCGACCAATTGCAACGTGCCCTCCTCTACGCGCGCATACGCATACTGCGCAGGAACTTTCTCGCGAATTATGAGGCTGGAGTGGATGGCATGATTCAACTAATCGGGACGTAAAAAAGGAAGAATGATCGATGAGTGCAACCACCAGCTGTACTCTCAGTCCCTCTTGGATAAGTACAACGCACACGCACCTCAAGTTCCGAAATTCCATCCTTGTCCACAGCCGTCGATCGCGACAAGTTCAACTCTCTGTGTATCGCGATTAAAAAGAAGAGTAGATCAGCATTTCATATTTTGATTACTATGTAAGGCCCTTAACTCGAAAACAAGAGTACTTCAAATGGCCCCTTACCTGGGAAAGCGGCCAAACGTCGTGCCAAGGGCCAAGACGTCAATGGCAGTGGCTAAATCATAGGGCCGGGTCGCCACCTGCTTGCGAAAAAGGTCCCGATGCATGTAGAAAAGACGGTCCAAAGCGATCTGGGCCTGAACGAGGGGATATGAGACGAAAAAAAATGGAGCAATTAAAATGCGCCAACTTGGCCACTGTGGCAGCGAAACCATATTTCTCTCTCGTTGGTGGGACACACCTGTTGTGCCTCAGACTGGAGGAAAATTGCGCCGTCCATGACCGTATCCATGGCATCATTCTGCTTCGAAAGCCATTCCAATAGGACGAAGAGCTGAACCAAGGCACGCCGTGTGTAGTGCACATACTTGGTTATTTCTGTGCGTCGGTCCTCGTAGTCTTGGCCAGGGAGCTGTAGAAATTGTGGTGAGGAGGGAGGCGTGGAGGAACGGAGAAGTGGAACGGTCAACGAAAAGAGCTTTTCCCCCCACCAAGTGCACTTAGAGTGTCTCTTCTCCATACCGTCCGCGTGACCAGGGCATGCAGCTCTTCATGTGCCCGGTCGAGCACCCGGTGGAGGAGGTCCGCAAGCTTGACCATCATCCTACAGCAGGCCAGCGAACCTTAGCTAAGGCCACTGGAGACAGTGCCCGCTTAATTTTGCCTGTGAAGGAAAGAAAGAGAATGAGTTGCTGACACTCAACACAACTGCGGGCTTTGGCCTTTGCCCAAAAAAGCATCGGTGAACGGGGTGACGTTCACCAGGCTTCGCCCGGAGGAGGTTAAGGAAGGAGTTGAGGACGAGCGAACGCTGGGTTGGCGCCAAGCGATCGATGCTCGGCTATGTCCGTCAAAACAAAACTCGTTTGAAGACCTGCTGCGGTCTTTTCAACCAAGATATACACGCGGCCCCTACCCTAACCATTGTGGCACAGTCTCCCCCACATATCTTGCAAGTGGTTGCTGATGACCCGTTTAAATATTTCGATAATTTAAGAGGCTCAATCATGGTCTACATTGAACTCATGAAAGAATCAGTCAATCAAAACAAGACACAAGACAAGAAGAAAAAAAATACAAACGCCATCCCGCGAGCTCTGCCTTCTACGGTGAGACGCTGCGTGCTTAGTGTTGCTTTCTTTCCTTTGCAGGGTGCTCTATATACAGACGTCGGACACAGGATGGATTTGTACATGTCATAGCTACACTTCCCCCTGCTCTCTTTCGCACCCTTCCCTCTCATGATGTCTTGTCCTTTCCTCCTCCATTCCCTCCGTTGCCCGCGTGCTGGGCTGCCGCGACGTCCATAACAGCCGTTACTGCTTCATGAATCCCCTGCGGGTACTCCACGTTGACAAACTGCCCCCTTGCTTGCTCCTGTTGTATCTCTTGGACGGTGCCCGGTGGCAATGACTGTTGTTGTTGCTGCTGCTGCTGGGGCACTCCATCAGTGGGGATGTCATGATGGTAGTGGTTGAGATACTGCTGCTGCTGCTGCTGCTGCTGCTGCTCTGGCAGCTGAGCGGTGATGCTGGTGCTGCTGTGCTGTAAGTGGTATGTCTGCTGTTGCTCCTGTTGCTGGGCAACTTGCTGCGACTGAAAGTGCTGCTGTTCCCACTGCTGCTGCTGCGACTGATATGGCCGCTGGTGCTGGTGAGAGCCCAAATGTACCATGATCGCCGCCTGGGCATCGTCGCCTGGAGCCACATGCACGACGTAGCGCGGGAGCGATATGGCCTCTCCAGGAGCGCCAAGCATGGCCATCACTTGCGAGTGCATCGCACTTGATCGTACGGGAACAGCCTCCTGTTGAGAGAGAAGGGGGGGCATGGGCATCGTCGGAGGCGGCGGAGACTTGGCGCGCTTGGGTTCCCTCCGTCGCTGCCCCGGTAAAGGCGGTGGCAGGCGTTCGTCCAGGCGGTACTTCTTCTTGTAATTCTGTGAGTGTAAAAGCATTAGTGAGTGACAAACTGAGGCATGCGTGTACATGCAAACGTATTACAATGGCGAAAACGAGATCATTCCTACAGTACACTGTCGATGCAAACCATACAAGACTCACACTAAAAAAATTCTTGATCTGTTCCGGCTTCTTGGTCCCACCCATCTCGCCGGAAATGAGAGCCCACTGCTTGCCGTACACCTCCAGCAATTGGATTGCCTTCTGCTTCTCCTCTTCCGTCCATTTCGTCATCACTTTTTTCCCCTCGGAATCCTCCTCCTCCATCTGTCGCGACCCGCCTGCGCGTGGCGAGGATGCCGGTAACCCCATAATCTCCCCTCCTCGTCGTGGGCCTGCTGGGAAGCAAGACGCCAAGTCTTTGGCATGGCTGCTATTGGTGCTGCTGGTTCTACTGACGGCGCTGGTCATCTCTACGTCGAAGCCGAATGAAGATTTCGTTGCGGATGCCGTGCCGTAGGCTGTCGAGCTAGATTCGGTCGATGATGTAGCCTCCCCGCCAAAAACCTGGGCCTGGGATTGGGCAGAAAAGGCGTAGGAGGACGAAGACGGGGATGTGGCCCTACCCCTGCCCCCTCGACTCTGCCCATGCTGCAGGCGCTGGGAGGCCGTGTGGTGAAAAGGACGACTGCCGGGGTGCTTGTGGAAGGTGGTGTAGAGGTAGTCGTTGGCGGGCGGGTACAAACGCACAATCTCACGGTCGTTGCTGTCGTAGCGTAGGTCGACCGTGGCCCCGACCTGTCGAGCGGCCTGCTTGAGCCATACCAGCTCGTGTTCAGTACCACGGCGGCGCGCCTCGTTCTCCTTGAGCAGTGCCTTGTAGTTGATGCACTGTTTGGAGTCGTAGTAGAACTCGATGGCGTCGTGCGTGCTCTTGCGACGCAGGAAGGAAGCGATCTTGCGAAAATTCTTAGGGTACTGTAGGAACTTGTCCAAGAAGATGCACTTCTCCATGTCCGACCAGGGGTTAACGTACCGGCTCTGCCGCTCCACGCCCAATGGGCAATTGCATGCACCCGAACACTTCTCCCGCAAGCCTCGGCCCGCGCAGCGCATAGGCTCTCCATCTGTGGTAAGGAGGGCATTCGACGTGTCCAGGAATTCGAACCGGCCGCGAAGTTCGGGCACCAGCAACATGGCGGGCACCGTGGCGCCACCCAGATCCATCCGTAGCTTCATCTTCTCTTTCTCCTCGATACCTCGCGCCATCAGAGCCACATCATACTCGCTGGCGGCAAAGTCTCCGCCGCGGGATGAGGACAGTCCACCAGAGCGCGAAGACGTCCGATCCCCACCCCCGCCGCTCGGGTAGGAGGAGCGCTGCGATGCCGCGAAGGTCCGGGTCGTGCGCATGGAATCCTGCAGGAAGTGCCCGTGTTCTTCGTCGTCGTCTGCCCCTGGCTGCTTCCGCTTCCAGGTCTCATTGATATCTAAGTACTTGTCTGCCAACTGCTCGATGTATCGCCGGATTTGTGCCTTCTTCTCCTGAACTGCGCTTTTTATGAGCTCCCGCTTTGTCAGTGCCTCCCTTTCGCTCCTCTTATTCCCATCTGCTTCCACAGATCCTCCTTGTACCGCGTCAGCTATAGACACAGGAGCGTTAAGAGCGGCAAGAGCAGTAACAGCTGCATCATCTCCACTTACGGGACAGAGCATATGCGCGCCTTCACGTATCAACAGCTGCTGCTGTTGTTCCTGTCGCTGGTCTTCTTCCACCTTTCGTCGATCAAGCTGCTCTGCTGCCTCGCGCCGCAGGCGGATAACGCTTGCGTAGGTATTGCTCCACCAGGGCGCCCGGTAAGAGGCAGCGGCAACTGTGGCGTTTGAAACTTCCTCCTCCACGGTGGCGACCTCCTCCTGCAGGTGCTCTACCTTCGAGTTAAGGCTCTCAAGCACAGCTAAGATGTCCTCTCGACTCGGCAACCGCACCAGTTCGGCCTCGACCTCCGTCCCCATCCCCGTGGTCTCGGCTTCCGTGCCCGGCTGTTTCTCGCGTACGCAGGCGGTCGCCTTCACTGCACGTCTCATCGATTCCATCGGGAGCAGTCCGCACAAGGGGAATCCCGATGAACATGACAGAGTCCGATACTTTTCCAGCTTGGCTCGCGCCGCCTTCTTCTCGGCTAGCTTCGCAGCAGCTGCTGCCTCCTGGTGCACCGATAATGCGCTCTTCTGCCGCTTCAAAGTCCGCGTACCTTCCTCACCCTGCCATGTGGCCTCAGAAGAACGTTCTCGACGCATCTTGGGCGACGCCACAGCCTCTCCAGCGCCGCGCTCCCTCTCTGTCAACGGGTCCTTCTTGCCAGACATGGGAGCACTGCTTGTGCCAGTGGCTGCGGTAGGGGTTTTGGCAGTCGGAGTGACTGAAGCAAAGGCGGACGCGGCGGTGGAAGCCCGCTCGACTCCCCTGGTTGCACTCTCTCGCCACAGATGCCTAACAAAGGCTAACAGCATTCGTCGCAAGCGGCGCCTCATTCCAGCCCGCTGCTCGCTCCTCTTGTCATCGCAAGACCTCTCCTGTCTTCGCTGTCGTTTCTCCGATGACACTACTCGTTGCTTGAGAACGCTGGATTTACCGTTTGTTACATCAACGGCTCCAGCTACATCCTCTGTCGGCTCGACGACGACCTCCTCTCTTGCCCTTTCCATGGGCAAGGTATTGTCGATGCTTTTGCCGCTGCTGTCAAGTCTGTCAAGTCTGTCGCCTACCTTGGAAAGATTCGGCGGGACAACCCTCGGCGATGGCTGCTCTTGAGTGCTAATCGCGCGCCGTGCCAGCCCTTGGCCCCACCCAAGCCGAAGGCGGCCACTAGGCGCCTCCGAGAGGCTGCGCTGGAGGCGGGGCTCTAAGGGCTGCACAGACCCTGAAGTCGAGGCCGATAAAAGGCCCTCCCCCCCAGTCACGCCATAACCACGGAAGAGGGATTGGAACGAGGTCGCTCGCGGAAGCAGGTGCTCGTCAGAAACCCCTCCGTTCATCCCCTCGTGTGAGGCGGAGATGGACAGCGCGGCGCCACTAGCTGCCTCCCTGCGCGCTTCTCTCTGAGCCTGGAACACAGAGGACTGGGAGACCTTCATCTCCTCTGTGAGTAAGCGGCGATGATGGAAGCTCGTCGCACTGTCCACAATCTGGCCAAAGGTAAGGATGCTGGAGGCTGTCGCCGAAGCAGCACCCCCGGCTGGAAGGGCGAGCAATGAGAGGGACGAGGCCACGTCGTTGAAGCTCCAGGGGGCCTGTCGGGTGCCACTTCCGGCGTCCAATGGCCGACAGAGCAAAGGCTGGATGAAGACTTCCTTAACCTGCTTCTGCGGCTGCTGCAGCTTCCGCTCGTGGTGCTGATGTTGGTGTTGGTGCGGGTGTGGATGCTGGTGGCTGCCACTACTCGTGGAGTCAGACCTCAACCAGCTCTCAGCCGCCGCAGAGACATTGGTTGTCCGGGAAGGCAAAGAGGAGCGGCCCATGCCTTGCAACAAGGACGGGTGGGCTGACGAGGACGACGCATGGTTTTGTGGCTCCGATTCCCACGACTCAGGAGGTCTCCACCTGTCCTTCCCTCCATCACGTTGGGCCAAAGAGCTGTGTCTCTCCCCCTCCGCTTCCGCCTCGTTCATCCTCCGTCTATCGACCTTCATCCGCTGCATGCGGTCTGCCTCTGCCGACCCACCAAAGAAAGGGTCTTCGCTGGTGCGACTCCGAGGATTGCGTAAAGGAGAGTCGTCCCGATGCCACGATGGGCCCTCGCTTCCCCTGTGAGTTGATGGGCAAGGTCATTCGTCAGAGTCGAGGGAATAAGGGCAGATGGTGCAAAGATGGAAAGAAACATACACAACGTACATCGAGAAGCGCCGCGCTGCCTGGGGATTGGGATAATTAGATGAGGAGACTGAGGAGGAGGACGACGAGCGGTCTCCGGCATCCTCAAGCCTCAGGCTCAACCGGGACGGGGGAGGTGGAACTGCAGATGACCAGGCAGTCCGAGTGGCGCTGAAGCGAGCATCTTCCCTGCTTGAGCTCCGTCCCCGATCGCGGCCTGTCGTGTGCATCATAAAAATGGATGGTGAGGAAAGCACGAGCACAAAAATACGCGAGCCAAGGAGAGCCTCCAGACCAGACTCGAATTTCCCCACTGACCTTTGTAGTCCATGAATGCACACCCTCGCGATTCCCGCTCCTCCGCCTCCCCTTCCCGCCTATAACTTCTATTCTTATGGGACCTGCTGCCCCCACTCCCACCCCCGCTTTCCACCACCCGACTTTCCTCCCATTGATCCCCGGGGCTTAGTAGCTGCCGGTAATCCTTGGACAAAGGGGGACCTCGGCCATTGTCTCGCATCATGATGGACTTCCCACCCCTATGAAAGCGGCCCCTGTCATTGGCGCCGCCACCGCTGCTGCCGCTTACTTGGCTCATGTAGCCGGTATGACAGACATTCCTGTGGAGTTGCAAGGGAGGGGGGAGGGGAGTGATTGGAATATGCATGAGTGCTGCTGCTTGGCTCGCGGTTTGATGTGCTGCTCGGAATTGGCGTGGATGATAATGGTGCGGATGTGATAACGGGGGTCTCGCGCTGAACCACAACAACCCTCTCCCCCTCTCCACCACCATCATCCGATGAGAGTCTCGTCCTCCGGCTTCGTCTCCTCCTTTCCTACCTGATGCTGCTGGAGGAGGTGGATGGCGCGTCTTCCCCCCTCTTCTTCTTTAGGTCCATTGACCTCGCAAGAACTGTTTTGGTCTGTTGCCCTCCGCGGCGTGTGTGCTCACGAAAAGCTTTTGGCACCCCAAGCCAAGGCAAGCAAGATTGACCCCTGCCCGGGCGGACGCGGCAGAGGATACCCGTGCAAGACTACTGTGTTTGGTAATGTTTAGCGTCACGGTGGGGGGCGTGTAAGAATAGGAATCGAGTCCAGGGTACCGATGGAGTATGGCGGCGTCAAGATGCTGCTTGTATGATGACAAAATATGACGATGATGCATTAAAGAAAGGGTAGCGAGAGAGATGGAAAGGCGGGGGGGCGGTGGCCTACCAGCGCCTGTCTCCCGTTCCCGAACCGGTCGAATTCCAGCTACAATTGCGACTCCATTGCGACAAATAAGTGAATGGACATCTTCTGAAGGCAGCAGCAAGAAGTCGTCGTCCCTATTGATTCTAATTCCACTTTACCTTTCCTACTCTCCCTCTACAGGAGCGCCAACAAGAAACTCCCCTTCCTCGCTGCGCCGCCTTCTTTTTCACAGGGCATCTCAGTACAGGAGCTACTCTTTGAACGATGTAAGTATGATGAGAAAAGTTCGAGACATGAATGAATGAAGTGCCAGGCTTCATGGCGCTGGTGCGATTTCTTCGACCTGATGTCGTTCAGGCCCCGCGTCATCGTCGTCTACATGTCAAAATAGTCAGGACATGAGCTTTTTCTCGCAAGTCCGTGGCCAACTAGCGGATCATTTTCATTTGGCTTTGGACTTGGCTCTGGATGTGTGGACTTGCATATTTCCAAGATCTCAAGATAAAGATAAAGCAGCCTGGCGCTTCGGCGGGGGAGGGGGGGTCGTAGGGGTGGATGGGAGTTTCCCGACGACGCATCAACTAATGTCGATGGGCACTAAACACACCAAATCATAGGGGTTTGCTTATTTCTAAGATCATGCAGTCTCTTTCTACCATGTTCGGCTCCAAGGAGTGCAGAATTTTGATCCTTGGACTAGACAATGCCGGGAAGACCACAATATTGAACAGGCTGCAAAATGACTCGGACGAGGTGATGCAGACTGTGCCGACGATTGGGTGAGCGATTGGCCATTATAGACCTCCTTATGTCCCGTAGCTACTCTTTCTTTACCCTTGTACTCCCATCTGTTGTTTGACACCACGAAGAGCTATCTGATTTCTCGTCTTTTTTTCTTCCTCCATCTAGCTTCAATGTGGAGACACTGCAATACAAGAACATCAAGTTCCAGGTACGTCGTGTCTATGCGCGTAAGGAGCAATGATCAGGGTGCCGGGCTTCTGATCTCGTGTATGCGCTCTCCACTTGCCCGAGCTCGCTATTCTGCCCACTTCCTCTCTTGTTACGACTGCCCCTTGACATAGTATCATGCACGCACAATCGCAGGTGTGGGACCTGGGTGGCCAGACCAGCATCCGCCCTTACTGGCGGTGCTATTTCCCCAACACTGACGCCATCATCTTCGTGGTGGACAGTGCGGATGTGGAGAGGCTTGCCATCGCAAAGCAGGAGCTGTGTGCCATGCTGGAAGAAGAAGAACTTCGTGACTCCATCCTACTCGTCTTTGCCAACAAGCAGGACCAGAAAGGCGCCCTCAACGCAAGCCAGGTAACGTGGCAGCATATGCATCCCTTTACTTACCGATTTAAACCCGCTCCTTCCCACCCTCTTCCATCCCTCTCTTCTTATTACTACAAATTAACGCTTTCCTTTTCATCAACGCCGATCTTTACTTATCATGTTCCGGTCTTGCAGATTTCCGAGGCCCTGGGCCTACCCAACCTCAGAAACAGGCAATGGTCGATTCAAGAGACCTCTGCGACCAAAGGAAAGGGGTTGTTCGAAGGCTTTGATTGGCTGTCGACGGCAATTATGGGGGGTGGGAAGTGAGGGTTGGGAGCAATCTCTTGTGGGAGTTTGTGTACGGAGTCAGGCATGTTAACGCAAGATGAAAGGATGTCAGACGGAGAAATCGGGGCGGCAGGCGCAACTCATGTATGTAACATTAGAAACTGCATCTTTTCCTGTTCCGGTATCGCACACTGCAAGACCAAATAAAAATCGATTTGTGTCACGTGCTTCCTCACAGATCGCTGGTACTTTTTAGTGGGGGGGGGAGGGGGGCGTCATCGAATCCATCTCCCAAATCTACTTTTTGCGACTCAAAGTGCGTTGCTTCTCGGCATGTACAACTATCTTGTCCCCGATCTGCAAGCCCTTGCGGCGGCGAGTATCATCAATATACTTGCGTGCCACGTTACTTTCGCTGGTCATCGTCTCCCCAAACTCCTCCCGGTCCTCTTCATTCTGCGGACGCCAAAATGGGTTCATCTCCATACGTTCCCAATGAGAAAAGGCCAGCTGGGGCGAAGTCGCTGCACCAGACGTCTTCTTAAGAAGTTCCGTGGCGAATCCAAAGCTCTCTGCAACAGGTAGAAGGGCCTTGATGATGAAAAGATCGGTACCTTCGATAATGTCTTCTTCAACAACCCGCCCTCGCCGCCGCGATAGCACGCCGTACAATTTACCCAGTTGCATCTGTTTGTTCGCAATTTTATTGCGCGCGCGTGTAATGGTCACCATGAAAAGTAGTAGAGAGTTTGATTCGCGTGCAGACATGTAGAGTCAAAGGTTTCCTGAATGTTTTACTTACCCGGTCGCATTGGAGATCACACTCAAAAAGCGCTTCCACCAGGCGAACTGGCGAAGAGAGAAAAGCAGCCCGACAGGCGCTCTGCAATTTCGGGCGTGGAAATTAGCGGTGAGGATGTGCGTCTGCTCATAAGGGCAACAATCTAGTGCCTAACTTGTGACAAGAGAGCTCGACGAATGCATCTGTAGAGAATATTGCATTCTGACCAACCCACTGACCTTGCATGAGGACATCACCTGTCCGGTGATGCTACCCAGCCGTGCAGTCAGCCATATGTTGAGATCCTCACAAGTCAAAGGTGGAATTGCAAATTTGCCTCCTTGATCTTGTCCTTGTTCTCGCTCTTGTCCTTCTTGTTTTCGTTCCCCTTTTGGTGCTTTGTCTTTTCCTACTTCTTCTGCTGCACAAAACTCCTCGCGCTTCAGGAGCAACGCTACTTCCTCCACCACGAAAGCCACGCCGTACATCTGTTCTTCGGCTAATGGACCTGATTATAGAGACATCGGGTGGAGGATGTGATATACATGTAACGCGTGCCCGAGCCCTATACCTCGCGATTTATCACTCACCACTGGCGGTCGCCATCTGGAAGCCAACAAGAATGCTGTTCTCCAAGGTTGGCCACGCAAAGGATTTCTTCCACTCATTAAGTTTCCCCGCATCCACAAGGCCAACATCACTTTCGGTTTCCTCCGAACCACCGCCTGCTGCCCATAAGACACTGAAAACAAAATCCGGCGCCTTCCAAAGCATGTTGGGTCCCACATTTCGGGGGCCAAAAGCCAGGATGGCATCCATCTCAGCACTAAGCCCAGTCCATCTCTCGTTTACTTCAATTGGTTCGTGAGTTTCATCATTTCTCTTTCCTTCCCGCTCCTGTCTGAGGCAGTCCTCGAGCTTCTGCCGGAAAATCCGTCTGTCGTCCACAAAGTCACCGCATTCCTTGTTGACCACAGACATCCGTCGCATCGCCGCTGGGACGTCGTCGTCGTCGTCGTCGTCCACTGTGCTTTCTTGCGCTACCTTTCCGTGTCTCATTCGGAGCACCACCTTGCGCATCTTATTGATAAGATTGTGCGGGAAAGTGTCATGAATTATTTATGTCGTATAAGGACCTTTATCTTTCGCAATACTAGCCACGCACACTTACTTCGAATGGTTCTGTGTCGATTAATTGTGCCAAAGGGGCGGGCATAGCCAGGCAGCGGATTGTCAAACGGCAATCGCCAGAAGAGGTTATGATTTTACATACACCCCCACTTGACGTTGCGACTCCTGTTATGCGTTTGTTGGTGGGAAGCTTTAGCAAAAAAGGGACTCACATTCAGGACGCGCCAATCTTCCCCCTCCCGTACCTTCTTCTTCTGACCAGGGCGGCAAAGACAATTGAGGAGGACAATCTATCTGCTCAGGAGCCATTCTCTCAAAGGCCACACTCTCGCGGAAAGCTACAAGAGGCATCGATGCCTGTATTTCCACGCGAGAGTAGCGATCCCGAAGGTCCTGGATGGTGGATGTAAAAATTGAGAACGAGACCACAACTGCGTGTTCTCCTTCACCTTCAGTTGCGAGCACCACCAACCTTAAGACACTGTTCTAGGTGAAGCTCGCCAAGTGCAGTAATAACATGCTCCCCGTTCTCTTGTACACTGATCTCGACAGCCGGATCGGCCTGGTAGAGCTTGGCAAGCCCTCTCTCGAGCGCCTCCAGGTCTCCTTGCCGGACTACTTCCACGGCCACCCGTACAATCGGCTTAGCCTGTGTAAGTACATGGATGCGCGTGCAATAAGATGGCTCATCACTTTGTTGCTTTGAGACGTGCACTGTCACATCCCAGCTGAAATGGAATAATGAAATCATGTACCTGCAAAGTCATGGCGCGGAGGGCTGGGCACGCAAGTGTCGAGGATAAGGTTGCCGACTTGACAACAAGGCCCTCCAACCCTGCAATGGCCACCAAATTGCCCGCAGGCACAAAGGGGACGGGGAGCATGGACGTGCCCATCATCATGAAGAGTCCAAGAGTTCCTTCTCCTGAAAGAGCCCGGACGTGGCTTCTCGTGGTCTTCCTCTGGGGATGGTACTTGGGCCCAAGGACGAACAAGTCGGAGTCTGGTCGCAGGATGCCGCTAAAAACACGGGCAAATGCCACGAATACGTCCCCGTCACGATCGCCTCCGGAATATGCGGAAGAGACACACCACTCGCCTAACTCGACCGCGCGCACCGGCACCACTTTTGAGACGAACGCTACGACTGGGGCGTCATCTAGGACAGAGCACTGGGCGACGCACTTTCGCACTCGCTCCATCGCCTTCCCGCGCGCCGCGTCTGTTTCTCTTTCGTCCCTGCCGCTTTTCTCTTCATCGGAGAAAGCTGCGTCCGGCATTTGAATGGGCGGCCACAGGGCTCCAATCCTACGGTACTGCGCTTGGACGGGGTCGGGGACAGTGTCCACGACCATGTCCAGCACAGCTTGGGCGAGAGGAAGCCAACGTCGAAAGATAGCAGAGGCAGTGCCACGAAGGTCCTTTGGATTAAGTTCGCGAGCTGGCACTTCCTATAAGTGTGAGATATGGAAGGTGAGGAAATAAGCCAAAATGTAATAAATAATCCGGTCCTGTCTGCACAGGGTTGCACGCCTGCCTTTCTCCATCTTGCCCCCGAAAAAGGCGCTTACCAAATCCAAACGCTTGACCATCTTTCCAACCTTCTGCAGATCTTTTCCGAGCACGGTCGCTTCATAAATCTGCCAAATTGGGTCCAAAATCATGGCCACGAACATGGGCTTTGCCTTGCTCTCGGGCGTGTAGCGGCTGACGGCCAGCGTCTTGACGTTGAGGACAAAGTCCCCCCACAGGTGTCGAACCAGCTGCCCCGGCTTCAAGCCCAACTTACGCATCCAGATGCGAGCAAAGGTGAGGATGCTGAAGGCCCAGCAATACAAAGAGCTGGCAAAGACCACATTACCCCGCTCTGGTGCAAATAGCCACTCCTTCGGTAGGGATGGCAGGGAGGAGGATAGATAAGAGAAGAGGGAAGAGGGAGTGATGATGAGACCTCTCATTGGGTGCTATTAAAATACCCTATCACTAATCATTTTCTCGTCGGGTCTTCGTACTTCTCCTACCTTTTCCCAGTTGTCAGTGAAGGTCTCCGTCTCATCAAGCTTGAAGGTCTCGCTGGTGATTAGAGAGGAGCTGATGGCGTTCACCTGCTCAAGCACGCGTTGCAGATGCCAGTATGCCTCCAGGGGGGTCAAGCGAACCTCTAGGATAAGTCTATCGAGCTACATAGCCGTGTGTGATATAAAGATTCGGAAAGTATGACATGAGCTATGGTGCACGAATCCACCGGTACAGAAGCGGTGGTGGCTCTGATATACATGACGGACTTTACCTTGTTTAAAACCAGACAAGGCTTCATTCCCTCGCTCCATGCCTGACGCAGCACCGCATGAGTCTATAACGGGGAGTGGGGAGAGTAAGAAGACGAATAAGATGATGGCCCACAGAGAAATGCATGCATGAGCCCATCTACCACACCATTTTCCAATCCCAGCTGCCCTACGTACCTGCGTACAGACTCCCTCCAACACGTCCACGACCACAATCGCCCCATCAGACAAGCGAGTTGCTGTCGACACATCACTAGAAAAGTCGATGTGGCCCGGTGAGTCGATCAAATTGATGAGAAAGTCCTGTGACGACGAAGGCGGGAGGCTGACGGAGGAGGGCATGCTTGGGGCGGCTCTCTGCGCTGCCATTGGTGTTGACGCGAGTGGTGGTGGTGGTGGTGATGCTGCCACTACCCCAAGATAAAAGTAGCGTATTTTTTCAACAAAATTTGTCAGTTTTACTTCAAATTATGCCATTTGTATCACTAAAGGAGAACATGTCGTTTAAATATTCACTTTCTCACCTGGACTCTCTTGTGGCGCCGGGTCCGCCACCGTCGGCGGCGTAGAGCCTGGACGTTGACGTATCTCTTTGGTATGTAGTAGCGAGATAGCACTTGATTTCATGGTGATTCCACGTTGCTGCTCTTCTTCACTGAAAGGGGTGAGACGGGCATTAAGAGATATGGCAATACAAATAAGCTGGGTGGAGTGACTTTCCCTCTCCACACAAATGTATGAATACTCACGTCGAATCGAGGAAGCGCAATTTCCCGGCAAGCTTCGCAGAGATAATACCATTCGAACTAACCAAACTGTCCGAAAGACTGCAGAAAAATTAATCATAAGGTAAGTATCGAGGAATGATGTGAGTAACGTGTGAGAGGGCGGAGAGGTGACAGGATGGTCGCGGAGGAAGACTTACGTGGTCTTTCCGTGGTCTACATGCGCCAAAATGCACACGTTTCGGATATTATGTTGCCGTCCCTGACATGCCACCAGCTCGTCGGCGCTGACCCGGCGTGCCATGGGGGGTACTTGCTGCCTGCACAACCGGAAGGAAGACTGGGAGGGAGGCAGAGAGATTTGACAGGATGCCGCCGAAGCACATAGTCGGACAATTTGTCATGCTGCCTATACGTGGCCTTTCCTAGAAGCTACTCTTCCGCAACCTCACTTACTTTGCGCGCTTCCTGTGTGTGCCTCAGATTCACCAAAGCAAAGATGTGAGCTCCAGTCTCATTGTATGATGCGACGCGTGGGGAGGTTGATTGCGAGCGGGTTTCCTTCTAGTGGAGTTTGTCTATCTGGAATGAAGCCCGCCTGTGTGAAGCGTATGTTTTTGAATGGATCATATCGTCTGTGTGCATCGTTTGATGGCTGGGTGGGCATTATCGCCTCAACACGAAAGCCTCCTGAGCTTCAACTCTCTCAGACTGCGTTCCTCTTCATCTTCTTTTACCACAGTACATACACACCACAGCTGCATAGAGCAAGGGGCCGCAAATATATATTCGTTCCTGAGTCTTCACCGAGTCTGACTTTTTCCCTCGCATACCGTTTGCCTGCCTGCCTTTTTCGCCCTCTCTCCTCTCCACAAGACCGACGGACTAGCAAGTCTCTTGGGCTGGTATGCTTGCCTTGATCAAAAACAGGACCCAAGCAGGGCTTCTCCTCGTATGGATATTGTCGCAGACTGAAATTGGAGGTACTACCGTCATGGTTCGACAAACATGCCCAGGCTTCTGCCATTTCCGCTACATGATGGGTGGGCAAATCAGCATCAGCCTGGCGTCCCGCCACCGCCAAGCGCCTGCGAGACTGAGCATGATGACGACGACGGAGGGGGCATTACTACAGCCGTCGTCGGCACCCTTGAGAAAAAGCCCGCTCATTGTTGGCGTCAACAAGTACTCTCACGTAAGTAGTACGGTTTCCGGAATTTAGTCGGCCCGCCCCCTTCATTAAAACATAAAAATGAAGCCCCCACGTGCGCGGGACCTCTTGTATTGCGTGGTTTAAACGGCCAAAATGTTACGAACAGTAGGAGCACTCGACTGGTACACAGCAGGCACATGATTTAACCTGCTCCCCCTCGCCACCGTGAGGCAGCTTCCATAGAGATATGTATGTCTCCGTTCCGTTGCTTCAAACACTTACAGACCCTGGCCCCCTTACCCCAAAAATTGCTTTATTGCTCCAGGATGTATCGTGTGCGATTGTGTCTGCCAATACCGGAGACCTACTATTCATGGCAGAAAAGGAACGTGTAGTGCGTCGGAAGCACGCTGCGGGGGACGCGGCCGACCTTGTGGAGTTTGCTCTTGCATCTATCCAGCACGAGTTGGCAGACGTGAAACTGGTGGTACAGCAAAACCATCACTGGCGGATCGCACCTTTTGAAAGGCACCTCCCTTGGGCATGTGCGCTCGACCATTATCCGCCCAGTTACCTGGACGAGGTATCCCTATTCCCTCACTTGGATTCCAGTGGGCGGCACGAGCTGAGCCACCATCTCGCGCACGCCTGGTCTGTTTTTCCCCAGGCGCCATTCCAGCAAGGACTCATTGTGGTGATGGATGGGATGGGGGAAAAGCACAAGGCCATGGCTCGGGCACTGAGGGATGGTGATATCGGCTTCACGCATGACTTGGCACTAACACGCCACAAGGCGTTCGTCCAAGTACCGGCCGTCTTGGACCCGCTGTATGATTACCGCGAGGCGGAGAGTGCCTACTATTTTGACGGAGCATCTCTCCAGCTCGTCTTCAAGCGCTATACTCGCGAAATGAGGTAATCATGTGTGCGCACCACCCGGCAATCATTCCATTGTTTGATTCTAACATTCCCATCCCTTTTTCCTATACCCCCGGCGTTCTCTCTGCCATTCATTTCCTTCAGCCCCCCAGAGCTGTACAACCATGGATTCGAAAACATGGAGTCCATGGGTGCCGTCTATTCGAGGCTCTCCAGCCACATCTTTGGTGATTGGAATGCCTGCGGGAAGGTGATGGGGTTGGCGAGCTTCGGTGATGCTGCTGAAGCCGAACGCCTGCCCCGACTGATGGAGGGCGACTTGTCGGCTGACACGTTTCGGATTCACTGGGACGTGTTGTGTAATCTACCCCGCCCAAATGAATGGCGAGAAGATGACCGTCTAAAAACTAACAGCTACGCGCACCTTGCGCGTCGCGTGCAGGAGGATCTGGAGAATGTGGCGCTGCCCTGGATCCACGGACTAAAGCAGGCGACTGGGGCCCAGAATTTGTGCGTGTGTGGCGGCGTTGCTCAGAACAGCGTCCTCAATGGCCGTATTATCCGAGAATTGGGTTTCGAGCAGGTCTTCATCCCTCCTTATCCGGGTGACGAAGGTATCTCGATAGGCTGTGCACTCTGGGGATTCGCTGCCGCTGGGGCGATAGGGACATCCTCCGTGTCATCCTCGGGTCACAGGTAAGCAATGAGGAAATTCGGGCGGTCAGATGATGCCTAAAATATGAATCTGATATTCTTGCCGATATCATCGTCGAATACATAGCGACACGGTAAGGAACGCACCCTTGGCCCGGAGATACGGCCCTCTTTCGCCGTACCAGGGTAAAGCGTATAGTGTTGAGGAGATGGAGAGCGCCTTATCTGCGTGGGCACCGTATCTCATTGTTGAGCGCAAGCGAGATATTGACGAAGTCGTGGAGGCGACCGCCCAGACTTTGGCGGACGGAAAGGTTGTGGCGTGGTTTCAAGGCCGGAGCGAGTGCGGCCCGAGGGCGCTCGGGCATCGATCGTTGCTAGCAGACCCGCGTTCCGCCTCGATACACGCCTTTCTAAACGGAGTCAAAGGGCGGGAGGCATTTCGGCCATTTGCCCCGTCGGTTTTGGCCGAGACTGTCCCCGACTGGTTTGATGTCACCCGGTCGGACACAACTATTCAATCGCCTTACATGTCGCTCACATTTCCCGTCCTTCCCTCTCGCCGGTCCCAAGTCCCCGCAATATGTCACGTAGACGGCAGTGCGCGTCTGCAAACAGTGCGGGAGAAGGATGATGCATGGTACTATCGATTGATTTATGCTTTTAGCGCGCTCACCGGTGTACCCATGGTGCTCAATACAAGCTTCAACACACTCCCGGGAGAGCCCATAGTGGAAAGCCCCGTTGATGCTTTGCGCTCATTCCTGGCCACTAACGGTGGGATTGAGTTGCTTTCTATGGGTTGTTTTCTGATTCGGCGTCGTCCCTTCCCACTAGACATGGCAAACGTGGACCCGGCCTTGTGCATAGTCCGTAAGGCAGAGGGTGTGCTGTTGGAGGAAGTGGTCTGTGACGCGGAAACGGGCATCTCGCGGAGTGTTCGTATTGCCCGTGGCAGCGATAATGGCACGCCGCAATGGATCGAGATGATTGGAGGGGATTTGGACCTAGTGGTGTTGCAGCTGGTGGATGGGCTAACTCCTTTAGCAGAGGTTGTAGAAGCAGTGCTGGACGTTTTGCAGGAAGGTACCGACGATGATGACGAAGGATTTGATGAGACAGACGTGGTGGCCGCCCTGCGACGACTGTACGCTCTGCAACTTGTTTTCTTCAGTGTGTAAGGTCTAAAGAGGAGCACGCATAGTGTCAATTGAAAATGAAACCCAATTAGTAAAGACGTCTTGGCCTGTCACATTCACTATTTCTTCTCCAAACACTTGTAAGCGTATATTTTCACAACCACATCAATAGTGCCTGACTGACGTTCTGCACTGTCAGCTTTAATGAGAAGTAACCACCATTCACGTTTTCATGGGTATTGTCTGATTGCTTCGCATAAGTTTTTTACTCTTTTATTTTTCCTTTAAATCATCCTCGCCTCCTTCCTGCAACCCGTTCATTTATTCACACCAGACTGACATGCACACCAAAAAAACTCTATCCCAAATTCAACCCAAAATAAATAATGGAATCCGATATTCTGACAGCCTCCGTCCCTTTTCTATATAATTCATGCTCTTCCATCCAGTCGCTGTCGTTTGAAAGGGTGTGAAGTATCGCAGTATTACCTCGACTGCCTTCCTGCCTTATTCGATATTTTTGATATTCTTGCTCCTCGTATCGCAAAGGTATTTTCTTTTTACACATGACTCATTGTCGTTCTTGGTCTCAAATACAGCAGATTGATGAATTTGGGAGTGAAGAAGGTACCAGTGGAGGTACCATGATATAGGTTTCTGCCATGGCCTCTTGTTTCCTCCCCCTTCACTCTCCAAGCTTACAGCCATCGGCGCGACGCCACTTTCTGGCTCATCCGCTGTCGCAACATAGCGCCCACCGCCGCCTCATCTGAGCCATCACTTTCCTCCTTTTCCTCTTCCTCCTCCTCTTCCTCCTCTGCCTCTTTTTCTTCTTCCTCCGCCTCCTCGTCGTCGTCCTCCTCCTCCTCCTCTTCCTCCTCTTTCTCGCCCTCCTTGCATCCCCACGTCACGCCGCCCACTCCACGAGGTAATTTACGAGCCCCATGCGCCACTTTTCTAGCGGGTTGTGGCAGGCATGCTTGGTTTTGTGAAGCCTCCCTCATGGCCATGGGATAAATAAGCAGTGGGCCACTCCCCCCCGGCGCAGATTTGAACGCCTTTGGCCCTACCATACTCGTAAAACGATACAGCATGGGAGTAAAGGAGACAGCCACACCACCACCTGACTGTCCTGCTTGGGAATCCGGTGGCTGAACCAACGCTTGACAATGATCTTCGTTCAAATAAAACCCCACCGTGCCTCGACTTAACCACCAATTACCCTCTGTCAAGAACGGTATCACACGCACCGGCGGAGCCACATACGAATGCTGTACCACGCTCTCTTCTCCCTCCTCCCCCGCACTCTCGAGCCTCCCAGTCAACAGTACCAGGTGGCAGTTGCCGTCCGAATTCAGGACTTGGTGTCCACCTCCAGAGCTACCCATAAAGTGTAACCCTGAATGGGTCTGCTTAATCTCCAGCTCTTCTCCTCCCTCAGACTGGCCTTCTTGAGCCATCGCGTTTGAGGAGGAGGATATGGCCGAGCGCAATGTCGCACCCAGGCTGCCGCTCTTGAAAATTTTGAGACCCACGTTGCTGTTGCTGGCACTGTGTGTGAGCTCGTCTTTTTCCCCACTGCCTCTTCCACTCATACTATTTCGGCCTCCTCCTCCTCCTCGTTTTGTCGTGGTCCCTCCAACTCCACTCACGTTCCCATGCATAGGCACATACAGCAACTTTTCATCCGCTAGCAGAGTCCCGAGTTGATTCATGCTGCAACTCTGAAGGCCCAACTCCTCATTGCGTCGAAGCTCAAAGGCGGCCAGCACCCACCACAGGGAGCGTGCCAACGCTGGATGCCGTTCAGCTTCCTGCAAAATGGCTGCCCGGTCAAAATACAGGAGGTGGACAAATGAAGCCGCGGTGTAGGAGTGCGGCACGGGTTGAGTAGGGGATTGAAGAAGGGCCTCTATGAAGCCCAAGATTGCGCCATTTTGCAGAATGCTCTCCTCTTCCTCCACCATGGCCTCTCCTCCCTCCTCACCACTGTCGCCGTACCCCGACAAAACTGAGCCTCGAACGATGACATACCAGCCCTTCAGGTCAGTGGTGCCCTTGTTCATAAACGTTGTCTCGCTCCGGACATATACATCACGACAAAGAGTTGACTTTGTTCCGAAAAACCGGAGCTTTTCATCCTGGCTGAGGAAATGGAGGAAGGAGAGGTTGTTGAGCAGAACCGGGCGGGGAGCAGCAATCTCATTGTGGGTGTGATCGTACAGCTTGACCATGGAGGCATCCACGGCCTTAATACCCGTGTCGAACTCCTTCTGTTCTAACGATCCTGACTCCACTGCATGCTCGAGAAGTGAGCGGTACTTGTTCAGCAGGAAACGCGCAGCGATCTCGGTCTTGACACTGTTGATAATATCGGGAAATACGGGGAGAAATTCTTTGAGGGCAGCCTTGGCCCGCAACACCTCTGCATCCACTTCACGCGCAAGCTGACGGGCCATCGGCCCGACGCCAAAGAGCCCTTCAAGGTCTACGTTGCTGTGTGCCTCTATAAACACCATGGCCAGTTCAAAAAAAAATGCCAGGCGGTTAAATAACATGGTCTGTACAAGTTTCCCCACCAGAGGAAGACGGCGCCAGCGTTGGTTCTCCTGCATTGTACGCAAAGCCAAGAGCACACGAGTTTCGAGTGCCGTCCACTCATCCAACTCCTTATGTGGGGTCAGCACCAGCAAGGCCATGTTGCTGTCAAAGGCACGGATCCCAGTCGGCGACAGAAGGCCGGACTGAAAAGAACCCCAATAGACATGCTTGAGTATGGTCATGAGTCGAAGGCGGGCCTCGGCCAAGGACTGAGCAAAGGAAAGTGCATGGTCGCCATTTTCCTCAACTTTTGTCCCGCTGGCTTTGCCACATTCTACCACTACGTCATCTTCACACTCCTCCTCCTCTCCTTCAGTGATGATAGGGCCCAGAGCAGGTGTGGTCGTCATAGGACCCGTGTGCAGGCGTGGTTGATTGGCAGTGACGGCCACAGTGAAGCTCTTGGCACGAGGCACAGGTGGGACGACAAAGGCCGGCGAAGCCGCCAGCATCTGGGAGGTGGGTACCGCGGTGGTATTCGTTCGCAGCAGCTTTTTTTTCCTCTTAAAATCTCCACTGCCCTCCTGCTCATAATCATCCATCATCGCCGAAACGTTGAGCTCGTGCACGTGTATGGCCTTTCCTGTGCCCCCATCAACCACCACTTCCTCCTTATCGTCTTCCCAATTTTCCTCGGGCAGCACCAAGGGATTAATCAAACGCTCGTACGTGGCCTCACGAATGACCATGAGCTTGTCGCCATGGAGCACCCCTCCCAAATCGTTGTTTTCGAGGGTGTAACGGCGCCACCTATTCCTCAGCCGAGGAGGAAGTTCCTCGTACTTGCTGCCCGGGATGAGGGACCAGTGCCCCCCCTGTAACCATCGACCCAGGGAGGTCATCCATGTTACGGCTGGAGATAGCCGTTCCAGTGGCATGGGTGCTGCTGGTATGCCTAGGCCGGCTGCTTCTTGTGCACTCATCTTGTTTGTCAGCATTCGATCCTCCACCCCTCCCTGGACGTAGGCGCCAATCAGGGCCAACTCTTCCTCATTCAGCTTGAGATGCCCTGCCTGCACCCGGTGCCAATAAACTTGGGCGGTGGGCACAGGAAGGTAGCGAAATACGATGTTCCAGTCGGCGTCTCCCAGGTACTTATCGCGCTTCAGCTCCCGGAGGGCTTTTTCCAATCCACCTTCCACCATATTGGTCGCGCGGATGAACAACTCCCGCTCCGCTTCACTAGGATTGTTGAGGCCTAAACGGTTCAGTAAGGGCTTACAAGTCGTCCCATTGATGAGAATAGTCAACAAGACGATGCCTGCGATCAGAAAAGAAATGCGTGCCCGCGTCTCCTCGGGAATGCCCTCGACTTGACTGACGGCGATGGACAACGTGAGCGAAACAGCTCCTCGCAATCCACCCCACGACAACAGCACGGCTTGTCGCAAAGATATTCCATATGGACCTCGCACGAGTACAGGGAAGCAAATCAAAACGCCAAACGCCCTCGTAATGTTCAAAATAACGTAAACGAGCAGGAGGTAGGCCCAATCGACGCCGTGCACGGTGGCAGACACCAAGGCCCTCTCCGCCATGATGAGTCCACTCAAGAAAAATATCAAGGTGTTCGCGATCCATTCCGCCATCTCCCAAAACGAATGCAGGCTCTCTGTAACACGCGCTGAAATACGTCCCAGACCATGATAGGAGAGGTACAAGCCAGCAGCAACCATGGAAAGGACCCCAGACGCCTCGGCAAGCTCAGCGAGTAAGTACGAGCCGTAGCCGGCAACAATAGTGACAGTTATCTCCGAGGCTGGGTCATTAATTAAGAAGCCTAAGAAAGTTGAGGCTGCAATACCCACACCCACTCCAATCGCAGGACCGCCCAGGCACAGCACCAAGGCCTCCTCAAATGTGCCCATGGGGGAAAAGCTTTCTTCGTGGACCACTAGGTGAGAAAAGATGGAGTAAAGAACTATCGCTACACCATCGTTCAGTAATGATTCCCCGTCAATTAATGTCGAGAGGGATTCTGCCACTCCCAGCTCCTTAAGAATGGCCACCACGGCGACTGGGTCCGTGGCGGCAAGGATGGAGGCGACCATAAAGGAGGTCGGCCAGTCCCACCCATAGGGCAAGACGTACTTGACGCTGACTCCCAAGATTGCTGTGTTGATGAGAACCGCGGGTCCTGCGAGTGTGAGAATAGGTCCTTTCAGCTGAAGGAAAAGGTGGAGGTCACAGGCAAAGGAGGAGCCAAAAATGAGGACGGGCAGAATAACGGTCAGAATCGCCTCGGGGGAAATATTGATCCACAGGTCGGCCGAGAGGCTAATCAGGTCCGGTCCCGTCCTGGCCACCTCAGTGTAGAGGACAAAACCGTACAGCAGGCCTAGAAGCAGCACCAAACACGTGTAGGGTAGACGAGTCCATTTCGACAACCAAGCCCGACAGGCGATACCCAAGGTGAGCGCGAGGACAAAGGTCCCCATGCCCACATCGCCAGCCTCTTTGTCATGATGAGGCAACACATCTGCGACATGTTCCGCGTCGGCCATGAAGCTCGCGCGGTGATTTCGGGCCGTGTAGACGGGGGTGGTGGTCGGCAGCTAGCAGTCGTGCGTAATGTATTGGGAAGTTTGACCGGGCCTTGGAGAAAGAAAGACCGCTGCGCGCAATCGTGGCAATGCAGGCGGCGGCGGCGGCGAAGTGCAAACAACGACCTCACGGCGCCAACGTCAAGGGTTTTGGTGGCTGGGAAATGTCTGATGTGGTGGCGAAAGGGAATTAAAAGAGAGTTTGAGCGTGGCGGCGTTTTGTTTTGGGTGGATTTTGCGGTATTGCCGACCACTATTTCCAAATATTGCCGAGACGCTCAGCATGGGAAAACATATGGATGGACTTGTATTCGCAGTCGCTCTATTTCCCTAAAGATTATGATTCGCTTCTACTGAATGTGTTTTGTTTCTCCTTCGAAGTCTTCGTGTATTCGTGCGGCCTCTCTTGTTTTTGCGGGCGGTCACATGTTGAATTCTACGGAAGAGCATCCCGAGACGTCCGGATCGTTGGAGCTTAGGCAGTCAACGAGCTCTGTTCTGTTTTCTCAGCACCCACACAATAAAAATAACGAATTTCTGCATAGCCACGACATAACTCTGAGTAGGTGGATTTTGTGCGATCTGACTGGTGGCGTGATCTTTGATCGGAGTTGGGAAAGAAAAGGAGAGAAAAAGGCGAACAAGAGCAGTCAAATGGGATGGAGGATGAGGGCTTTTCTCATCTTTATAGGAGCATTCTTGCTATAGGGACACATCCTTTCTTTCCATTCATTTCGTCATATTTTTTCGCTGACTTGAAATGGGCTTTGAAAAGGTTTCCCAACCTGTTTTTGGAGGTTGATCGGTAGCAAGTTGATCGATCGATACGATTTTATGTCAACCACGGACTTACTTTTGCAGTAATTTGATAGTTTCATGCGATCTTTTCCTCCACATATAGTACTCGTACAGGATTTAATACTATAATGCAACAGCCAGAATCAATGCATCCATTGTTGGTTGTCGTGGGAAAACTCCGCCTGCAAGCACAATCAAACGTCTTGCGTCGCCGATGGCTCTTCTCTCTAGCTTTCTCTTTTTTTCTGGGATCCCTTCCCACCACCATCGAAACCAAGCATGACGCATTAAACATCATTTACCAAAAACGAAGCAAGAAAAACCATCCCGGGAGGCTCACACAAAATGTGCCCCATCATAAGTCCCGCCGTGATGTAATTTTGTTCGTGCATTTTTTGAAAAGGCGTATATCGTATATCGTCTACGTATATTGTTTATTTCCTCTAGACATCGAGGCCTATTACTCCCAACCTAAAACAACCATTTCTCTACACCCCTACGATGCGTGCACCCTTCAGTGCCTACTTCCGAAGAGCAGCAAAGCGTTGCTCCAAGTCATTCGCGGCAGGCGCTTCCACAGCTGGCAGCTTGTTGCCAACCATGCCTGCGTCGTCCAGCATGGTGCCCAGCTCGAGGTTGTGGGCGTCGGCCGTCTCCTGAATCAGATTGTCGACCATCTCCTGGGGCGTGGAACTGGCGGTGGTACTGGCGATGGCACCCTCCAAATATCCCGTGCGAACGTCCGTGTCTTCGAATTGCTTCTCAAACTGGTCCATGATCTTGGCCAACTGAAAGGACAGGGATGTGTGGGTGGGGCAAGAAAGAGATGAGGACATCATCATGAGTGTATGCCCCGGCAAAGATGTCTAAAATTTTCATGCGCCGGACTAGCTATTTTAATCCACACGCGGTACCTACCTTCTCAACGTCCATATCTTTGAGCGCCGTATCCATGCCCGTGACAATGCCTGCCATGGCACCCGTTACCTGCTTCATTCGTATTGCGCTTTCCAAGCGCGCCGCCACCGCATCTATTCTGGAGGACAGCCTCAAGTAATTTAAGGCCTGCGTCTTCTCCCGAATAGCGTTCTGTGATGGGCAATTTTTTTTAAAGTGAGTAAAAGTGAAGATCGTCGCGAGAATGGTAGAGGTGGAGAACGAGGAGTAGTACCTGTGCATAGACGCGGGCCCCTTCCGTGTTACGGGCCTCGATGGCCTTCTTCAGCTTACTTTTAGCCTCCTTTTCGCTTGACTCACATTTCTTCGAACCCCGCACCATTTGCTTGCTTGTCAGCCGCAGGTTGACCAGGTGGTCTGAATACACAGGCAGGAAGTGGAGGGAAAGGTGGAAAAAGTAGGAGGAGAGTCATAATTGGTCATGTCATAGAGAGAAATCCCAGGCTGCACATATCTCGAGGGTAGACTCACCTTCGAGAGACGGTTTGTTCCCCATGACCGATTTGCTCGTTTCTCTCCGTGGACTTGTACTGTTGGGAAGTTGGAGAGAGGATAATTAATGTGGAGAGGGAGGAATAATGACATCTGACAACATCGATGGAATTGGAAGTTTGGCATGATCGCCGCCGCCACAACTACTAGTGTGTACGGCGCCCCGTAGTAAACCATACGAGGGTGCGCAAGAGGCTGGTTCGTACTGACTTGGCTCTCGCCCAAGGCAGCTCTTGATACACCAAACATTCTAGCTCGCAGATAGCAGTCATATGGCTCGATGCCTCCGAGGGCATACGTTGTAGGCTTCACACGAGCCGTTGAAGAGCGACCAAGAGGCCTGTCATGCATCATGTCTCAATGTGAGTGAGGTGGACATCTGACCATGCTATAGTGCAAGTAATAGCTTTATGCGCTTGTAGAGTCTGGCTATTCTTGAGCGACATCGCTCGCGACGAACAGAACAGTTGGAAATGTATATCAGTGAACAGTTGGAAGCGTATATCAGTGCTCACACACCCTGCGCCCCTTTTCACCCCCAGCAACCGCCGCGCAGGACGCCCGCACCACACGGACACTACTAAGAAGGTAGATTAAAGCCAAAACGACATGAAGGAAACACCTTTTCGCAATATTCTGTTTTTGTTTTCTTTTGAATTTCCTTTCTCGATTTGTACACCACCCCCGCACACAGCCGACGCACCCAATGCAAAATATTATGGCACTCCAGGCCGCTGCGGCCGTCTCCCAGAAACTGTATGTATGTAATACAGAACATTTGAATGGTGTGTTGTGATAGCTGTCATCCCACCGCTTTCTGTGCTCCAACCTTACCTATGGATGGAGGAATGGGTGCCTCGGCAAGGGGATCAGACATCGATTGATACATGGCCGCCCGCCCATAGCCACCACGGCCTTCGTCGTAGTCCAAGCGCTTTTCATCGCGCACCTGACCACCGCTTTCCCCGCGACCGTACCGTCTGGACGGGTGGTAGCCCCAGTCCAGCTCCACGCGAACGATGCGCTCGTCTAAGGTGGTACCGTGCAAAAAGGCAACGGCGTCCAGCGCGCACTGATGTTCAAAGTACCTGCGCAAAAACATGACCAAGTGTAGGTATGAAATGTTTAAATAGACATGGGGTAAAGGTCAGAGCTAAATACATTATGCGGGAGTGAGAGTGCTGGATATTGGAATTGCAGCAGACACCTTACTCCCGGCCATCTCCAACTCATCCTTCCTCAAACCCATAACGCACTCGACAAAGCAAAAGCCGCAGGGCTCCTTGGTAAATCGGTTGAGGCCCATGATGACGCGCTTGATGGAACCAACCTATTTGACCCCAATAGGGGTTTGGGATAACGGCGTAAGAGTAGTGAGAGTGATAGTTTCAGCTAACAAAACGCAGTTCGTACCTTGGAGAAAGCCTGATGGATCTGGGGCTCAGTAGTTTGAAAGCTGAGATTTCCAATGTATACTACCTTGGTACCCCGTAATGAATTGATCTGTGCACATGTGCATGTTATTGGTGTGTGAGCATCCGCGGCGGCCTTGACGGAAAGTTTCTAGGTCGTGTCCGTCTGTCTGCCTCCTCAAGCATGACCGACGGGCTCCGTTACGGCGCTTGTCGACTGCAGAGGAAAATAATACTCTTCCAAGCTGGGAATGCTTTGGTCTGACTGGTCAGGGCAAAGGAGGTTGTCGAAAGGCACCGCGCACTTACGTCCAATGGCTCCCCGCAAAAGCTTACCTGGTCCTGGAAGTTCGTGAACTGCTTGCGATCCCAGTACACCAACGGCTGCGGGTCCGTGTCCAAAAGTTCCGCCATGCTTACTTGCTTGCTGTGATGTGTCGGTTATCGGGTGTTTATGTGTGAGTGGATTGTGGTTGTGTCTGTCAAAACCTGGTTTCTTTATCATCACGATCTGTCCCCTTTCGCTCGCTCTCGCTCGAAAACTCGATAAGACTCGCCCAGAAATGTGCACAACCACATGGGCGGCGTTGACTTCAATCCAAGCCCAGTCCATTGCAACTCGCAATTTACACACGAAGACATGCGAAATGGTAATCTTGAGGCGCTTAGTTTGATGCCGCTTGTCCACCCAAGAATTGGCAGTTGTTGACTCAGCCCATGCAGCAGCACTCGCGTTCAAACGCCAGAGATCAGCTTCTCACGATGGTGGCCAGGCCCACGACTAAATTTGGCCATGAATTGGCTCTCCCTCCACATCACCACCACAACCACAGCACCCCGAAACCGCGCCTACACCCTTTGGCCCCCCTCCCGTCGAAGCCAAGGGAAGGGAGAAGGATAAGGGGGGGGGACAGAGTTTGTGGAGCATGATTTTGTTGCAATAGCATTTAACGAGAGGAAAGGAGAAAGAAAACCAGGACAGGAGTGTGGCAGGAGGAGAAGTGACCTACAGACCATGTTCTGGCGCAAGGGAAAGGACGGGACAGGGACCGGCTCCGGTGGCACAGGCCTCAAGCAGCAACAGCAACACCTCGTGCCGGCTCGCCAATTGGTAAGCTTTCTGCTCTTTTTCCTTCGGGGAGCAACCATTCTGTCTGAGAGGTCACATTGCGTAGAAGTGTGTTGGGATGGATAGTCGGAATACTTTTTTGTGTAGGCTTTATTGAGTGAATGTGCTTGTTCGTCATATACTGCTGAGTCCGATTTTTTTTTCTCATGCACTTGTCGATATCTCTGACTCACATTGCACGTGCACTCCATGCGGAAAGGTATGTCAGTCTCTGTTGTAGTGTCAGGGTGTTATCCTGGTCGCTTCTCTTCGGTGTCGCGGCTGGGTATCAAAAATCATTTTAGCTTTGCGGTGACTCAAATCTGTGTCTATACATGTCCTCATCCACACCCATCCTGATTTCTGGCAGGATTCGGTGCGACTGCTCCAAGATGCGCAGGCGATGGTCAGTAAGAAAGGGGCCCAGGTCTTTTCCACGTGGATTGGAGAGAAAAATGAGACCATTGACTACTCGTACGAGTATATTTGGGACCGCTCGGGCGCCATCTCTCACTACCTGTTCGGCAAGTATGGTTTAAACAAAGGAGAGCGCGTTATCTTATGTTACGGTTTCGGCCTGGAGTTCTTCGTGGCATTTTTGGCTTGCCTGCGGCTGGGCGTGGTGGCCGTACCTGTTTATCCCCCCAATCCCACCAAACTGAAAATGTCTCTCGAAAAGCTTGAGCTGATTGTTGACAGCGCCGGCGCCAAGCTTTGCCTTACTGACAATACCGTCAACTGGTTCCGAAAGGCCTCGCAGCTCAACGTATTATCCACCGCTAAGTGGCCCCGGGGCATGAAGTGGGAGTCCACCGAGGCCATCCTTGCCGGCACCGGGACCTTCCACGACGAACCCAACCTGTGCTCTGACGACGTGGCCTTCTTGCAGTATACGAGCGGGTCCACGGGCGATCCGAAAGGCGTGATGATAACCTTCGGGAACCTTGACCATAATGTCAACGACCTCATCCTTTTTTCCCTTCGTCGGGACGTATTCTGTAACCGCACCCGCACGGCAGAGGACATCGAGTCGCCCGTGGGCGTGAGCTGGCTCCCGCAATATCACGACATGGGACTTATCGTGGGCTTGATCATGCCCTTTGTGGGGGGCTTTCGCATGTACCACATGTCGCCCATGACCTTTGTAAAAAACCCGCTCATCTGGATCAAAACCATGTCCAAGGTTGGGGCCCATTTTAGCACGGCCCCCAACTTCGCCCTGGGGCTCACGGCACGCCGATGGAAAAGCCAGCGCGGGAAGCAGGAGCCTTTGGATCTGAGTGCCCTGCAGTTTATCCAGCTAGGAGGGGAGCCGGTGAATCCCGAGCATATCTCAGCTTTCTCTTCCACATTTGCCGACCATGGGCTGCGGCGCAATTGGGTCGGGCCTGCCTACGGCCTCGCAGAGCACACTGTGGCGGTCTCGTACTGCACCGAGGTGGTGCTGTGCAGCGAGGCTGCAGGCGGCAACTTGGTGGCATGTGGCGCGGACTTTCGTGTGGATGTGCGTATCGTAGAGCCAGACTCACTGGCCGAGATTCAGGACGGGCACCAGGGCGAGATATGGCTGTCGAGCCCATCTTGCGCCGTGGGGTATTGGGGCCGAGAGGAAGCCACGCAAGAGACGTTTCAAGCGCGCATGTCCACGCCGGACAGGCCGCCGGTGTTCGGTAACGGCGTCTACACACGTACGGGGGATATGGGGTTCCTACAAAACGGCCATCTCTTCATTTGTGGGCGTATCAAAGACCTGATCATTTTGAGAGGCAAGAATTATTACCCCCAGGACATCGAGTTGGTAGTGGAGAAAGCCTCCGAGAATGTACGGCCTGGCTGCTTGGCCGCCTTTGCCTCTTCCATCCCGGGCATAGAGGACGAGCAGGTGGAAATCGTCTTTGAATGGCGAGAGGTCAAGAGCGGCACGAGTTCAAAGGAGTTTATGCGGGAGCAGATGGACAAGATCTTTCGTGCCGTGGTGAGCGACTGTGGCGTTCGCATGCACCGGATTGTGGCTATTCAGGACAGGTCGATCCCGAAGACGACGTCGGGGAAGATCCGACGCCGGGCTACCCGGGACGCCCTCCAGCAAGGGCAACTGCGGGTGGTCTCCGAGGTGGTGCTTGGAAACAACGATGGATGGCAGGGGACTGTAACGGAGGAGCCCACGGGGCAAGAGACATTGGACATCATCGAGGCGACAGTCTCTCCCAGGCTGGCCTTGGGTGAAACTGCATCTTCTCCTCTACATCAAATAGATGGGGTGCTAGAACGCTCACAGGAGGAACAGCTCCGAGCGCAGCTTTTGGATAGTATCGAGAACAAATTGCAGCGCTTGGTCTTGGAAACGGCGCTGGGGGTGACGGGTTTGCCCCATGTAGAGATTGACATGCCCCTGATGGACTTGGGTCTCGAGTCCATCATGGCCATCGAATTTCGGGAAAAGCTGTCAACAAAATTGGGGGGCTTTGACCTCCCAGACACAATCATTTTTGATTACCCCAGCATCCGTCAGATTGCTGGCTACATCATGCACGAAATATTTGGCGTCAGTGCTGGCGGCCAGGCAGGATCTGGGACTGATGCTAGCAGCCTCGGAAGGGGCATGGAGGGAGGCAACGTCACTAGATATCAGCCATTAGCAGTAGTCGGCATGGGATGCCGGACACCAGGAGGTGTGGACGGCGCGCGAGCATTCTGGGGCATGCTCCTCGCTGGCACTGACACCGTCACCGAGATCCCAAAGGACCGTTGGGACGTGGACGGATACTATCATCCGAACCCGGAGCACCCTGGCACCATGTATACACGCGCGGGTGCCTTTTTGGACGACATTGAGAGTTTCGACGCCGCATTTTTTAGGATTTCGGAGCCCGAGGCGTTGGCCATGGACCCACAGCAGCGGGTGCTTCTCGAGACGTCCTATTGCGCCTTTGTAGACGCCGGTTACACACAGCGAACGCTCTTAGGACAAGATGCGGGCGTCTTTGTGGGTGTGTGTAGCACTGATTTCAGCCGCCTCAAGCCCTCCAAAGTAGGACCGTACACAGCCACGGGCGCATCGCAATGCGTCATTTCGAACCGTGTGTCGTTTGCGTTGGGTTTGAAAGGCCCCAGCATGAGTGTCGACACTGCCTGCTCTTCCTCATCTGTCGCAGTGCATCTGGCCGCCAGGTCCTTGCAAAGCATGCAATGCTCTGTGGTGCTTGCCGCCGGAGTCAATCTCATCCTGCTACCCGACACGTATGTTGCCGTTTGCCAGGGGAGGATGCTCGCAGTGGATGGACGATGCAAAACGTTCGACGCGGCTGCAAACGGGTACGTCCGCGGTGAAGGTTGCGGGGCGGTTGTGCTGAAGCGTTTGGCGGACGCAGAGCGTGACGGTAACTTGATCCTAGCTTTGTTGCGGGGCACGGCAGTGAATCAAGATGGCCGCAGTGCAAGTCTCACGGCACCCAACGGACCGTCCCAGCAAGAAGTCATTCTCCGCGCCTTGAGCGAGGGGAGCCTCAATCCCTCGGCCGTGGACTACATCGAAGCGCACGGGACAGGGACGCCGCTGGGCGACCCTATCGAAGTGGGTGCCCTCAAGGCTGTGTTTGGACCTGGCCGGGATCCAACGCACCCATTGTATGTCGGCTCTGTCAAGACCAACATCGGCCATCTGGAGGGGGCTGCCGGCATTGTGGGCTTCATCAAGGCCGTGCTGGTAGTACAACACCGGCTGGTGCCTAGCAATCTCCACTTTCAAACCCTCAACCCTAGCATCAACCTGGGCGCATGCCCCTTCGTTTTTCCCACGGAGAACATTCCGTTGAACAAAGCGCAAGAGGAAAGGGCTATAGCTGGCATCAGTTCCTTTGGTTTTGGTGGCACCAATTCGCACCTAGTGGTGCAGGGTTGGAAGCCCACAAAGGAGAGCGCTGGGAAAGACGTCTTGAGAATAGCAGACTTCCCCACGGACCAGGCGAAAGTTCCTGTTGCCTTTCTTTTCACAGGTCAAGGTTCCCAGTACGTGGGCATGGGGAAGTCCTTGTATGAGTCAGAGCCTGTCTTCCGCGCAGTGATCAACGAGTGTGACGACTTCTTGAAAACAGTCTGGCCCTTCTCATTGATCGAGCTGCTATACCCGAAGGACGAAGGTGTTGGAGTGAAAAATATTCATGAGACATGCTATTCTCAGCCCGCCTTATTTGCGATCGAGATGGCGTTGACTGCGCTCTGGAAAGAGAAGGGTGTGGTGCCAGATGTTGTCATGGGTCACAGTGCGGGGGAGTTTGCCGCTGCTTGTGTTGCAGGTGTGTTTTCATTGGCAGATGGTCTGCGGTTCATTACTGAGCGGGGGCTTTTGATGCAGTCATTGCCGACGTTGGACGGGACCATGTTTGCTTTGCATGCCCGAGAAAATGATGTACAGATGGCTTTGGATGAGATGCTTTTACAGAATGGGGTAGAGGCGGGCTGGCACAATTTGTCGATAGCCGCCGTCAACGCCCCTCAGAGCGTCGTATTGGCAGGGCCGCGGGCCTTGGGGGAAGCGCTCATCAAGCATTTGAATGTCGCAGCAACTGAGCTCCAGGTTTCTCATGCTTTCCACTCTCCCATGATGGCGGATGCTGCTCCAGCGTTGAGGGCTCTTGCTAGCAGCATCCAGCTCTCATCGCCTTCTATTCCCATTGTCTCAAACGTAACGGGTGCCTACGCAAGCGAGGGAGACCTGACGACGGGAGAGTATTGGGCCTGCCACATGATGCAAGGGGTGCGGTTCTACGATGGCATGCGTGCTTTACAGAAGAGCAATGTGAAGATTTTCGTCGAAATTGGCCCGGAACCTGTGCTTAATGGCGTGGGGCGGCAGTGTGTTGACGATGCTTCGTCTTGCTTGTGGTTGCACTCATTGAAGAGGAAAGGGACAGGCGACAATATCAAGCATGCTCTCGCTAAGCTGTCGACTGCGTCGCAAAGACAAAGTCTACTATCGGATACCGTCGGCGGTTCGACATGCCGGGAGTTATTTTCCGGTCGCCAAAAATTTAAGTGGAAGGATCGGGAGGCCAAAAAGGAAACGGAAAGTGTCCTCTTTGAAGTGGAATGGTCGCCAATGTCGGAAGAGATAAGTCCTGTCGGAGCTTGGGGTACTGTAGATGAGCCTGCTCTTATACTGGATGTCCCGGATAGCGATGGAAGGACTTTCTCGGATGGAGATACATCCGTGTGGATTAGACATAAAGAGGCGGCCGCTCGAGCCCCATTATCTGAAGGTATAAGCATGGAAGCTGACTTCGAGGACGGCCATCAGATTGTACAATTACTAGAAAATAGATGCTGGGGCACTGTCATATTCGCGGGCGCTTTGCATGCCCAAGGTGAAGGAGGCGAAAACGTAGTTAGACGACGCGTTCTGAGAATAGCGCAAGCGATATTGCTGTGTGATGTAAATAAGCGCCCACGCCAATTTTTAATAATAACATGTGGTGCCCAGCCCTGTGGTGAATTCGTGACAGAGAAAGGGGCACGACAGGCGTGGGTATCGGGCTTTGTGAAAACACTTCGATTGGAGCACGTTGATCTATTCGCGCACCAAATCGACCTCTCTGCTGATGTCCAACATCAGCCAGTCAGTATGACGATAAGGCAGCTTCTTTCCTCCCCTCCTTCCCTCTCCATCGATGAAGTCGAGGTATCTATTCGTGATGGCCGAACTTTCGTCTCACGCCTCGTGCTGAGCGAGGTAGCTCTCAACGGAAGGGGCAGTATGGGCGTGGTCCCTGAAGCTACGTACGTGATTACGGGCGGGCTGGGTGCGCTGGGTATGGTCTTTGCCGAGCGTTTGATCGAGGAGGGCGCCGAGAATGTGGTGTTGCTGTCGCG
>Ga0160419_100045_pt1 | contig 80170 bp, 80 predicted proteins | sample CelAP2metagpilot_2_FD_108196 | JGI IMG/M metagenome (GOLD analysis project Ga0160419, IMG submission 108196) | Phycosphere-associated microbial communities from Cellana algal ponds in Kailua-Kona, Hawaii, USA - Cellana AP2-4-25 metagenome pilot ...
AGGAGGAGGAGGAGGAGGAGGAGGAGGAGGAGGAGGAGGAGGTCATGGAAATAGGGAAATCTTCCAACTATAAATTGTTGCTGATATATTCTTTCCTCATTTTTGCCGAGTTTTTAATGGCTTTGGCAGGTTTTTCACCAGCTGAGTCCTTGATGGCCCTTACAGGGCTAGGAGAAGGGGGGAAGAGGGGAGGTCGGAGGGGAGGCAACTTCTCCAGCATCCGCTTTACCTGCCGCGGTTGACCAAAGCGGAGATCATGCGGACGACCTTCTCCACGGACAAACTTAAACATGTCGTTCGTCGTGTACTCTGCTGCATTATAAATCGTATAATTTACGACGACCACGAAACATATCTTGCAAGGGAGGGGGAACATAATGTTATTCCCAACCATGGACAGTCGTTCACTAAAAACAAAAGCAAGGCTCAAGACAACAGCATAAACTACCCTAGCGCCTGTATTTCGCTTCCTGGTGCCTTTCGTTTTTCACACTGCGCACTGGAACTGTTGTCTCATCTTTTTCTTTCCTCTCTCAGTCGGTAAGTCGCATGAACGCTCTTTTTCTTACCACTTCCTCTTCCACACATAATCAATGCATGCACATATCAAACATTCATTCAATTGACAAGGTGGGGAAGGAGACAAACAAGGTTGGGCAAGTAACGTCAGCCAAGTACTTTGCCCCTCTACATGCATACGGGCGCATTGCTTGACAGCCTGATACAGCTTCTATTGTGTCTCCTAGTCTACTTCCCCACCATAAAGAGTCATTTAGTCCAATCTATACCCGGCGAATATCTTCGATATTTTTTTTATATTCTCGCTCTCTCTACTAAAAACACACACACACACAAATACATACACACACACACACATACACATACACACACACACACACACACTATATATATATATATGTGAGTGTATATATATATAATATATATATATATATATTGTTGACCTTCTTTTCACACCTTCGACATAACCGCATGAGCTACGTTATCTTAAACGTCAGCCAATCCACCATCGGTGATGCAAAACTGTGCCTCCGCCTCTGGCATGGAAGGGGAGTCGACTAGCTTGGCCACGCGGGCGTTGTCTCGGCCTTTCTTGAGGTGCAAGCGCGTACAGGAGGCGTGAGCGAGGACGTTACCGCCGACGGGTTTGACGACGGGGGCGAAAAGCGACATGGCACCCGGATCCGCAGTGCACTGGTTCACGAGCAGAATGGCCAGGTTAGCATCTTCACAGAGACGGGTCAGCGCGGACAGGTGCTGGCCCAGCTTCTGTTGACGCTCGGACAGCTCTGGAGGGGGAGACCGGAGGGAATGTAGGGGAGGAAAGTTGAGGAGTGGGAGTGAGAGAGAGATAGAGAGAGAAAGAAAGAGAAAGAGAGAGAGAGAGAGAGAGAGAGAGAGAGAGAAAGAAAGAGTGAGAGAAAGAGTGTAAGAGAGAGAGAGAGAGAAAGACAGAGAAAGAGAGAGAAAGAGAGAGAAAGAGAGAGAAAGAGAGAGAAAGAGAGAGAAAGAGAGAGAAAGAGTGTAAGAGAGAGAGAGAGAGAGAAAGGGGGGGGAGGGGGGGGGCGGGGGGGGAGAAGAGAGAGAGAGTCTACGACAGAGAGACAAAGACAGAGAGATGGAAAGACACGAGAAAAATCAAAGACGTACCTCCGCGACCGGAGTAGTCCACACGGAAGAGTGCAATGATGGAATCAATGATGAGCAGACGGAAAGGTCCGTGCTCCGCAATCAGGGCTGCCAGGGGCTTTATGAGCTCGCATTGCTGGTCTGGGAAAAGGAAGGAGGGGAAGGCAGGAAGGAACGAGGGGAAGAGAGCATAAGGAAGCAAGAGAGAGCAGGTAGGATGGCTTTGTCGTGTTGTCGGAGGGAGGAGGAAAAAAAGGATCGTGAAGCAATACCAGCGAGGCGTTGGAAGTACAACTCAATCCCTACCTCCCGCCCTCTCTCCTTGCGCTCCCTCCGCACTCGCAAGCCGACCAATCACCTACCAGAGGCATACGCCCGAGCCACGATGATGTTGTCCAAGGTCGCCTCTGGGTCAAGTCCGAACCGCTCTGCAATCTTCTCGATCCGCTCCGGGCGGAAATTACCTTCCGTGTCCAAGTAGATGCACTTCCCCTGGCCCCCTCCCTGCTCGAACCCAAGCTGGCACGTCACGGCCAGGGTGTGCGAGAGCTGAGTCTTGCCCGTGCGGAACTCCCCATAGGCCTCGGTAATAGAGCCCGTCTCTACCCCCCCGCCCAGGATGGCATCAAATGCCTGTTACATAGTGAGGAGAGGGAGGAAGGGAGAGATGGAGGGAGGTAGAGTAAACATTTTCATCCGCCTAACCTACCTTGGCCCCAGTGGTGATCTTGATGCACCGTTTGCGCTGCTCGCGGACCTCCGTGCCCGTCTTAAAGGTGCTGGTATTGCCACCCGTGAGCTTGCGTGCGCTGGAGCGGATCTTCTCGACCTTGGCCTCCGAGAAGCCCTTGATCGAAAGCAAGGTTTTGAGAGGGACCTTCGTGACCATGCCACAAGTGCTTATGCCAGCCTCCACGAGCTTAGCGATGTCTTTGAGGTAGAGAGGAAGGAGGGGGAGGGAAGTGAAAAGGGGTGTATGCGCGCGTGGAGAGTGTAGGGTAGTTGTGCAGGCAGGTAGGACAGGACGGGGGGGTGATGTGACGGGATGGGATTGGAAGGTTGGATGAGGAGATAGGGGAGGGAAAAGGCGCCATAAAACAGCTGCTTTGGTACCGCCTATGCCTAACTGCAATGTGATGACGCATCACAGGTGGCATTGGAATGCTATAGGGCGGGAAAGAGGGGGGAGGTGGAGGGTACACATAAAAGGAGGGAGGGGCACTCACCGATGGGTCATGGTGATGCACAGCGACAAGGGGAGGGGGAGGGGGAGTGAAAAGCAATAAGAGAGAGGGGTCTAAATACCGGATGCATGATGTGGCGGGGTTGTGGTGATGCAGACGGATGGGGGCGTGTAGGTGATGGGATGGGAAGGAGGGAAAAGGGAGGGAGGGAAAAGGAAAGGGGTAAAGAAGGAAAGAAAATGAATACATACCGGCGGCATTGACCCCTAGTTTCTGGATCTCCCCAATGCCGATCATCGTGTCGTCCACGTCCATATCGTGCTGGTCGTCGGAGGCATCAGAGGGGCGCTCGGCTTGATGCTGTCCACCCATGATTTGTTGTTTGCGCACTCGGAGAAGAGAGTGTCTGTGCGCAGGTAAATTCGATGCAGGGCGAAATCAGAGTATGAGAGCACACAAGGAACACATGAGAGTTGCATGGCACTTGTCTTTGTGTGTATGGCTGTGTGGTGCAAAGAAGAAGGCAAATATGATGCATTCTTTCATGTAGGAGTGATCGGGAGATAAGTCTGCAAAAACCAGCGCCAACATTTCCACAAGGCAACATAAGGCATTATAGATGCGATATTTACGCTCAGGTGTGTGTACGGGGTCATACATGTCAAGGCAATACACCCAACTTGGAGGCATGGACGCATGAAGAGAAGATGCAATGAACGACGAAGGCGGCATTTTCTCCGCCCAACCTCGGACCAACGTACATTGCAGTGGCAAGAGCGACAACAACTCGGGATTTCTCATTACACATGTCTAGTTCGCTGATATTTATCTTAATCGCTTGATACTACATTCTAGAATCTCTGCTACCGCTGTTTGACGAGAGTTTGCTGTTGTCCTTGTCCCTCCCCAGACACTTGAAGCCGTTCCTTCACCAGCCCAAACGAACACGAAATTGAGTTGAACTTTCGTCGTGGAACCTGGCCGCAAAGAATTATGGTAGGAGTTTTATCATGATAGCTGCCCCTCGTGATTTCAGAATGTTGAAGACGAGGGCTATGAGCTGGTCGTGGAGTTCTTGGGGCTGGAGGGGTCGTCTTGGACCACTGAGAGAAACTTTCATCCGTTTCATTGGTGTTGCGGATGCACGGGTAGCACCAGAGGCCTGGGAAGGGACTGAATCCTCTCCATCCACTGTCTCTTGCCCTAAACAACCTCCCCTCCTTCTTCCCTGCAGCCATCGACTATTTTCGCCAGCTGCCTATCTGCCGCCTCTTTGACAACGCCCGTCCATTGCAGCACTTCCTCTCCCAAGGCATCCTGTCTAATGAAACACCCAGATTCAATCGTGTCACTAAGCAGGGTGTTCAATTATAAAGATCGAAAAAAAGTCGCACGATTCTCCTTTACGCCTCCAAAACTAGTCGCATGCGCCGCCATTATACAAGCCTCACTGCTTTACCCTCTCAAACTCACACCAGGGAATTCTACGGCTAAAATTCTCTTACCTAGCTTCTAGGATGCACACGGCTTGATCCAACTCGATATTGAGGGCATCAAAGTCTTGTAGCACGTGCAGGCGCTTCAGCTGCTCCAGCTGAGTCATGAGTTGCTCACTGCTTTGCAACTGCATATGTCGGAGCAGGTCAGAGGTTACGGAATGACATGAATATATTTGAATTCAAAGTGAGTTGAGCTGGTGTGCACTTAACGGTAGAGTCATGCTCAAGTGACAAGCCGACATGTCTCGGAGGAGTAAGAGCGCATGTTCTTGAGGAAAGGTAATGAACGAGCCAGAGGAGTGTGAGCACGGCAGCCGACCATCTGCTGGACTGCGAAGTCGGAATGCTTCTTCTTTTTTTGAATCGGATAAAAGTGAATAAACAAATTCGATGGCTTGTCAAGCGGTAGACTAAAGTCATAACCAGGCCAACAGGAACAACAGGCCCAACACACCCCACACACCCAACCACTTACGATGGTGGCCGTCAAGACAGACACCCGATTGGCTTCCAAATATGCATTCTCGCGTACCGAACTCATCTGATCATATGCGTATTCATGGGGTGGAGAAAATCATGGATTCATGGGTTGAAAAAGGGAGGGAAGTATATGCCTGAGACATATTTTTCTCAGCTTCCAACACTATCGACCCCTCCACCCGATCCTCCAGTCCAAACCACCCACCTTGGCCGTCTTGATAAGCTGGGCCATGGACTCAACACATTTGCCTGCATGTCAAGGTAGTAGATGCCAAGCAAGCAATGAGTGAATGAATGGACGCGAGGGTCTGTCTCTGCTGGCCATCTCAACCTCTCCACCCCTCCCGTGCGACGCACCAACATTTGTATTCACCTGCCGGAGAAACTCGCGGCGCGGGTCCATCCTCGCAGCAGCGGCAGCTGCAGCGGACGATGACATTTATATGGGGGTGGCCTTGGTGTGAAGTGGCGCGCGCGGTGCTGGGCGACACACACAGCACGGCAAGATCTGATCACCTCCTTGCTCCTCTCTTTCCGCCTTCCCAGAGTCCGTGTCTCATGTGTGTGTTTGAATGATGGATGGGTGGGTGAAGGAGTACAGTGCTTATCAACCTCGCGTATACAACGCGCGGACACGCACTATACACATACACCCATACACATACATATATATATGTACATACATATATACACACACGTATACATTTTATGCGGAATCCCGGCCCAAAAGCGGACGCCTGTTACCGCCCGAGTCTGAGTTATCGCCGCATCGCCCACTCTACAAGGCTCAGAGACATCTCCGCTTCCTCTGAATTGCCCTCGCACCCCGGAAACACTCATGGACACACACACACACTCCCCACCGCATAGAACAAACGCAGGTTCGTGGCCACTTCGTTGTCGTCTTGACGACCTTGGTCGGGCCGATTGTCACTGCGAAAGGTAGCAGCACGTACTGAAGATAGCCCCCTGCTCTCCCTTCCTCTCCACACGCGCCTTTCACACGACTCCTACTAGACCATGGGCACAAATCTGCGACAAACGCAGACGGCAGCGTTAAACCGGATGCTGAATTTCAACATTCCGTTCTCAGACGGCGAAGCCGGTGGTGGTGCCGCCGAGTGGTCAGACCATGTACGTATTCCGAGATGATGTAGGTGCGGCGCAGCATTGTTTCATCGCTCGCAGCCTTGTTTCATCACTCGGGGACTAGTTTACTTAGGCGCTTTCTCTTTGCTCGCTCATTTCCTCTCACCTTTCATGCTCTAGACATTCCTTATCTTATCCAATATGTCCTCTTTCTCATCTATCGTCCACAGCTCGTTTATTCATTTCGCCCTCTCAATACCCAACTACGACTCGCTCCCAATGCTGCTGTCACCTTCTCACCGACTCCCTTTATCTCCCATACACACAAATCACACCATCCACCAGTGGAAAGTCTTGGTATACGATCGCAAATGCCGCGACATTATCTCCCCCCTGCTAAATGTAAGCAAGCTCCGAAAGCGCGGCGTGACCCTACACCTGCTCCTCGAGTCCGAGCGTGAGGACATACCGGACGTGCCTGCTGTCTACTTTGTCGAGCCAAGCGAAGAGAACATTGCGCGCATTACAGATGACTTAAACAAGCGGCTCTATTCGGCAATGTACCTCAACTTTACCTCCAAGCTCGACCGGTCCCTCATGGAGCGACTGGCCAAGAACGCCATCGCCGCCAACACCTATTCCCTCGTCACTAAAGTCGTGGATCAGTACCTCGACTTCGTCACACTAGAGCCCTGCCTTTTCACGCTCAATCAGCCCAATTCTTACATGGGCTACAACAACCCGGGCGCCTCTGAGGCCGATATGGAGGCCTATGCCCGCGCAGTCACCTACGGCCTCTTCTCCGTCCTAGCCACCGTGGGCACCGTCCCCGTCATCCGCTGCGCCAGTGGCGGGCCGGCAGAGATGGTGGCCCGGCAGCTGAATGATTTAGTGTCTGAGCACCTGTTGGCTAACACCCCCTTCTTTGCACGGGGCACGGGCAGCACTGCCGCGGCGTTCCACAGGCCGTTGCTCATTTTGTTTGACCGCAACGACGACCTCATCACGGCGTTGCACCACACTTCCACCTACCAAGCTTTGGTGGACGACGTGCTGCCGCACAAGCTCAACCGAGTTACGATCGAGAGTCGTCCAGAGGAGGAGGGTGGGGCGGTGAAGCGACGGAGCTATGATCTGGATGTGGAGAGCGACCACTTCTTCAGCCGGTACGCCGGCGCCCTTTTTCCCGAAGCCATCCAAGCCAACGGTGCAGAGCTAGCGGAGGTCTCGAAGAAGGAGGAAGAGATCCGTTCCAAGACAATTCACCAGCTGGGGATGGGGGGGGGCGGGGGAGGGGGAGGAGAGGACCCAGCACAAGATGGATCGGCCCAAGAGCTGCTGTCGGCGGTGGACAGTTTGCCCAAGCTGCTGGAGCGGAAGAAGTCCTTGGAGATCCACACCAACATCTTACAGGCCATCATGAATGTGATTGCGGCAAGAGAGGTGCCTGTGCTGTTTGACCTGGAGGAGTCCATGGTCATGTCCTCCCGAGCCGACAAGGCGACAGTCAAGGCCCTTCTCGCTGACCCCAGCAAGGGCTCGCTACAAGACAAGCTGCGACTGCTTGCCGTCTATACTCTCAGCTCCAACGCCAGCAATACGGACCTCCAAGAGCTGAACGAGGCTGTGCGGCAGGCCTTTCCCTCGGGCACTCCGGGTGTTTTTGCTGCTGGCGGCGGCGCCTGGCCTACCCCTGAGGAGGTGGAGCTGGGTATTGGTGCTGTGGATTACCTGCGTCGTCAGCGCGCCATGCAGCACCTGCCTGATCGGGCCGAGCTTGAAACCAATCGGACCGTGGGGAGGAGTGCGGGTGGGGCTGGAGGGCGCGGAGGTATGGGAGGGGGGGGGACGGGCGTGGTGGCACTGGGTGGGGAAAGTGGATATATGTCGCACTTTATCAATAAGGCGCAGAGCCAGGCCACGGATCTATTGGCGAAGGCCAGCAATCTCCTGGCGCGTCGTAATAGTCCATATGTGACGCGAGTGGTGGATAACTTGTGTAGTTTCAAGCCCAATTCGGAGGACGAGTCCTTTCTCTACCTAGATCCCAAGGTCAAGGGTGTGAATCCCAGCAATGTCAAAGGCCGGGCACCCTTCCGGGAGGTGATTGTTTTTATGATTGGCGGGGGCTGTTACGCCGAGTATCAGAATTTGCAAGAATACTCAAGGCAGCAGCCGCCGGCGATTCCTCGGCAAGTGTTGTATGGTTGCACGGAACTGCTGAATACGGAGGGCTTTCTGACCCAACTGGTCGAGTTGGGAAGAAAAAGCAAGTAAAAAATTGTTGAATGATGGGAGTATAAGACTGGAGGCTTCTGTTTTGGTTGGATGCGAGCAAAAGTTGAGAGAGAGAGAGAGAGAGAGGAAGAATTTCACATAATTTTGACAAGACTTGGATTGTATCCATGAATCTATTCTCTATTTTCGTCTTTGGCTGCCCTATCTTTTTCTTTTCGTGTACACACGCATTGCTGTCCCACTCATGCCTCTGTCAATGTGAATCGCCGCCTCCTAACGATAGCTCTGAAACGCGACTGTTGCTATTGCTAGTTTTTCAGGACGCGCATACCTATGCGTCTGTATCTCTCTCAGGATGAAAGGATAACAAACTGTACATATGTATGTAAGTATATATATATTAGTACGGTACTTAGCGTATTGGGCGCAGCGGTGCGGGTGGATGAGGAAAGGGCTGCTAGCACCCGCCGATCACAGTTCCTCTTACTCCATCCACCATCCCCCCTCCGAATCCAATCTGTCAAAGTCGTTATCGCTTTCTTCTACCATATATTATCTTCTCTCCCATTCCATTGTTGAGTCTGTCTGCTGCTCTTTTTCATCTTTCCTGTTCTCATCGTCAACCACCACGACCTCAATCATCTCCTGCTTCTACTTTGCTACTACCCCTCCTACCCCTCCTCCTGCTCCTCTGCTCTTGTTCCTGCTGACTCAATATCTTCCCCTCCCCTTCTTCCAACCCCAAGGCCCCACCGGCCTTCCTCAGCGGCATCCTCCCTCCTCGTTCATCTCCCCATTATAGTGTTATGGTTAGGGTTAGGGTCGCTCGCCAGATGATCAGTACCAATCCTGATTTTCTCGTCCAAATGTTGGCGTTGACAAAGTCACTGCATAAGAGCTACCTAACCCACCCGCTGCCTCAATGAATGACGCGGAGTTTGGCGGGGTTCTCGTGCTTGCAGAGGGGCGCGTCCGTGATGGGCCAGCGCTGTTTAGCTTCCGAACAGTCATGAAAGGGGAAGATGGCCTGCTCCGGTACGCTGTGTATGCTTAACTGGCAATCAGGCAGCATGATTGACGCATAGTTGTGGGGAATGTGGAAGTCGTGGTCGAGGGATGGGCTAGGAGGCTCTTGCGAGGGTCGCCAGGCGGACGGTACAGATTGAGGCAGGAGACATAGGTCCCCCCAAGTTTAGTCCCGCAATTTTAGACCAGTGACAGATCACAACCAGAATATTACTGTTCGCTGCTAGGGAGTAAAACTCCCTTGTGGTCTAGCTAGACCGTATGTTCGTGGCAGCGAATGCTCTTTCCGATCCCGCGAGATCTCGAGAGAGGAAAGGGCTTGCGGGGGTTGAGAAAGAGATGTCCATGGCAAAAGCGCCTAATGTTCGTCCGTACTCCAAGATTCCCACCCAACTTGCCCTTCTCTGCCCAGATGTATTTCTTGCGTAGCTTCTGGATAGGCCGACTTTTCGTGGTCTACGGGATCCTCCTCCTCTTAATTGTGCACGATCTTGTTGAGGCGCAAGGTTTGACCCCCCGGCGACCTACCTCCTGGCGGGAACTCATCGTTTTGGTTGGCTTCACCAGCTCGCCTTTTGATGCTTTCGGTGGTGTGGCAAGCTCTGCGGGTGGAAAAATCGACACAACGTATTTTGGCTTGTGCTTGTGGAAGTCCAAGCCAGGAAGATGCCCTCAGAGGCTCGACAGCCACTGTGCCGCCGTTTAACTTGTTCGCCACATACGCGTGCTAAGCTACAGGCGGGTCTCGAGGAGGATGCGTGACTGGGCTACTTATGACTCATTAGCACGTCTATCTTTACGTAGTCAACCATAACGCACACGCCTCACACAGCGCAGGCAAGAAAGTCGACATCCAACCTCCTTCCCACCACGCGTCGAGCAGCACGCCCGCTACATGCTGTCCCGCCTTCGCAACTGCACAAGAAGAGGACACCGGTCGGTTCCTGGGCTGCTTCTTCTCTACTTTAGCGTCGTCCTCATGGTGATGAGTCGCTTGCCAGGAGCGGGGGGCTTTCTTTTGGCGTCCTGTTCTTCTTCCCGGGCAAGTCTGTTGTCGGACGCGCATCGAGCGAATGTGGGGTCGGCCGTCACGACCATACTGTCGTGGTATGTTCCTAGGTACGTGCAAACATGCATCAAAGGGGTCATGAAAGGTTGACCATGGCAAGCGAAGGAGTTTTCAGCTTGGAGAAAGCAACAGAGCGGACTTGCTGGCACAGACGCGTGCAACCTCTCGCCGGCAACCCTTGAGATCGACAAAATTTTCAATCAGGCAGATATTTATTCAGGCATTCATACATCCATGTTTATTCATCACAGATCAGAAAACCGAATCCTGACGTCGAGCACGGCGGGAAGCGATGACAGGAAAGCAGAGGGAGACGAAGCTACCTCCGACTCGATCCTCACCACCCCGCAGCCACGACCATCGTCAACATTACCAGCAAGCCAAACACCAAAAACTGCAATAGGCATTCCCACTGGAAAGACGACAGGTGCCACCACGGCAGCTGCTGCTGCGGCCGTGACCAAGAATAAACCACAACCGGCAAAATTGTCTCAGAGCAAGAATCTGCTCATCGTGGGGCTCGGCAACCCTGGTAAAGATTATACCATGACCCGACACAACGCCGGCTTCCTAGTCATTGACGAATTGGCCAAGCGGATGGGCGTGAATTTCAAACTTCGCAGCGCCTTTCAGGGGGAATATGGTTCGACCACATATCAGGGAAAGTCAATTGGTCTGCTCAAGCCCACCACCTATATGAACAACAGCGGCCAGTCTGTGCGCAAGGTATGTGGGTACAAAGGAGGCATTCATTCGTGGGGTGAAATGGATTTTTCATGTCTTTGTCTTTATTTTCCGTGTTTCCCTTTTTTCGCGCCGCAACAGGTGCTGGACTACTTCAAGCTGCCCCTGTCGTCGGTGCTAGTAGTGGTGGACGAGGTGGCCTTGGAGATGGGGCAGATTCGCCTCCGCCAGACAGGGTCGGCGGGGGGGCACAACGGCCTCAAAAGTATCGAGGGGCACCTCAAATCGAAAGATTATAATCGTTTGCGGATCGGTGTGGGGGGAGGTGGGTGTGGGTGGGTTGTCCGGAAAAGGGGAAGAGGAAGAGGTAGAGAGGAGGTTACCTGCTAGACGCCTGGCTTTTGATTAGATGCTCAAATTCGACACATTTGAATACAACTCAGGCCTTAGTATGGCTCGCAATATAGGATTTAAAACGAAAGCAACTCAGCTCAATTCTATCACCTCTCACCCTTTCGTATTCACTTGTACACTCAGCGGCGCCGGGCCGAATGGTGGACCATGTCCTAGGCGAATTTAGTCGGTCGGAACGCAAGCTTTTGGACGACTTGCTGATGAACGCGGTGGAGGCCGTGGAGGACTGGATTGAAGACGACAATACCAACAATGTTATGACACGTGTCAATGCACCGCGATGAAAAAAATATTAAAAACAAAATACAGGCAAACAACCCTCTCAATCATTACAGGCAGTAAAACAAATGCCGGCTCAGCATGTGCCATGTACATACATACAAAAGCAACTCTTAAAAAAGAAGAAAGAAGAATTGAACTACTAAAATTTGCACTTTGTGGGCTGCGGGTTTTCCTGTCTATTTCTTGTAGACCGCCCTTGATTGCGGTCTGGCGAAGGCCGTTTCTGCTGCCGTTGCTCAACGGCCGAGATCGGCCGTGATTCATTCCGCCCCTTGCAACGGCCACGCCTTTCCAATCGTCGTCGTGCACATCCCAAAAAAAGGCATCTTCATGCTCACTGAATTAATTATGCCATTCAACGCAGGTCAAATTAACATGCAGTAACATTAAGCTGTGGCATAGCGGTGCATGCAATGGTGTTGCAATTCTTGTGATTTTGGAAGGCCTTTGAGACCGGTGCACACAGATCGACACATCTCTGGCTTTCGGCGTGCAAGGAAGCAAAACCCACCAAAAAGAGTGTGTGCTGCGGAGCCTCCGTTCTGCTCTTTAAATATGGCCTTGTCGTCATCGTCGCTGACTGATCCGGGCACTGCAACCAACGTGAACGTTATCGGAGACTCCATGACCACTCCCGACAAAAGCAAACTCGCCGATTACCTCAATAAGGTGATTATGAATGTCCTACTTCATGTGAATCTTTGTTTCTGGCCTCACAACAATGTCTATATCTCTCAAGGATTCGAGGGGCTGCAATGGTTTTGAGTACTCAGTCGCTCTCACTTCTGCATGCACCAACACGATGAAGTCCCTAAAGAATGTTGAAGAGCCATGCCTGCGCGCGAAACCTAATCATTTTTTTATGTCAACAAGTTAATCTGTGCGCTTTTTTTCTACATCCTTATAGTTAGAGCACCGTAATTTGGTGACTGATGCAGGGTTTACCCGCATATCCCGTGAGGGGACGGCCACAAGCAAAGGCACGACACGTTCCTCATTTCGGAATCCCAAAAGTGTGACGGCAGTCCCAGGCGCCGGTGAAGAGAACGAGGACCTGCTGTACCATCATTTTGTCGCGAGTCCTCGAACTGAATATGAATGTTTGGAGAAGGAGGAGAGGGCTCTGCGGGTCAATAATATTTATGAAACTCGAAGCACCTCTGTGGAGAAGAATGATGCTGGCTCTGGGCTAATTACCCCGCCCTTGTCTTCCGACGAGCAATCAGAACGAGCTCTTGTACACGAGCGGGTAGCTTCACGCAAGACATTTTCCTCGTCGGCCTCCTCTCTCTCCCTGTCGTCTTCCTCGTCCTCTTCGGCAGACGAACGTCTTGGCCCTCCTCCACATTCTCGGATTGAACACTTGGCACCTTCTCCGCCAATTTATCAGAACCGCCAGTCCGCTGAGACCGCATCACATAGTCGTCGTCCGCATAAACGCTCGGCATCCTGCAACAGTGATATCAGTGGTCACATTTGTAATGTCAACTTCGCCAATGGACGAGCAGCCACCATCACCTGGGAGGGGCTCAACTTCACACAGGACGCACTGCGGGAAACCATGGACGAACTTCGCGAAGTAGTAAGTAGGAGTGACCCCTGCTTTTTCTAACACGTTGTGGGTGCTCCACATAATATCCTCCATTTACCTTTCTAATGCCTGTACTTTAATGCAGCAGGCTTTAATGCGTCTGTCCGCTTGGTAAACCTCACAAACTAAATTTATGATGCTCTTTCGTTTTAACGTCTAGAAACACTTCAACGCAATATAAATGGGCGGCATTTATTCCCGTATTCCCGCTTTCCCCCCCTCCCCGCCCGATTCTCCAGGTGGCAAACTTAAATATAAAGGTGAAGGAGGTGGAGATGGAATCAAAACAGCATGCCAAGATGCAGGTGGCGAAGGACACGGCGCAATATGAGTTTTTAGAAATGGAGCTGAAGAAACTGAGCCGTCAGGTAGCGGTAAGACTCAGTCACACTGAGCTTCTGGATATGGCAGCTATGCAGAACCAAAAGCTCAAGAGCCTTGAGACAGCTATTTTGGGAGTGATTGACGAGAGGGCTGAATCCCTCCACCATAAGTTGTATGGCGAGTTGGAAATAGTGGTCAAGCAGCTCTACGCCATCCAGCAAACCGGAGAAAAATGTCGCAAATTTGTTGAAGACCGGGTCAAGCAGTTCGTGATGGATCACACGGGACTGGAAAACGAGCTGCAAAAGGAGCGAAGGGAGAAGGAAGAACTGAAGTGCCAATACAAGCGCTTGGCTGAACGGCTACTGCAAGTGGAGTCGAGGCAGGTGGAGACCGCAATGCGGCAGGATGCAGGCCTCAAAGACTTCGAAAAGCAGTGCAATCAGTGCTTGATCGCGGAGTCCAGTAACCGGCAACAAGACTTAATGGGCATGGCCACTGCTCTGCGCGATGATCTTGCCGAAAACATGGAGGCAGTCCGTCAGGAAAGGGCGGCGCTAAGGATGGAACTTGTGGCGCACTGTGAAACTGCGGTGACAAGCTGCACCGCATTGCATTCGCAGAGCCTGGTCAAGATAGAATCCAACCTCCGACACGACGTCACCAACCAGCTTGACAGCACCCACAAAGACCTCTCGGCACGATTCCAAGCATTGACGGACGCCCAGCAGGCCGCTGAAGCGCATGCGCTGGCTCTGTTCACGCGCCAAGTGGCGCGTACCGACGAGATCCAGGCTGAGCTAGCAGCGAACTTGAACCATAACATGGAGGCACTAGTGGAGAAGTTAGAATCCAAGACGGCGGCACTCCAACACGAGCTACGGGATCAACACATGCACCTGTCACAGCGCCTCAGCGTCGCCGTGCAGCGCCTCGCGTTGTGTGAAGTCAAGTCTGGGGAAAGGTATGACTTTCTCAAAAACGCCCTGACGGAGATGGCATTAAAGCTTGTTAAGGAGGATGATGTGGTGGCGCTTGGTCCGAATCCGTCAATTCCAGACTTGCTGGCCGAGCTTGGTATCCAACGGGCAGAGACCGCCCATATTCTGGAGCGACTCGAAGAGGAGACAGTCGCCTTGCTATCATCATGCACGCAGCTGCAAGGTAGTGTTCAAGCCCTTGCCACCCGCGACAACCAGTGGGCAGTCCTGGATGCGCGCCTCCACGAGCACTATCAGAATTTGGTGAATCATTGTGTCGTCGTTATGGTCCGTCCTTTTTCACTGTCATCCTCGCAGCCATCCTCCGGGCCAGAGCAGCTCCTAAAGTTGGAAGGGCGAGCCTTGCTCTTAAAGAACGAGACGCAGGACGTCATTGCCACTCACAGCTACCGTATAGCCAAGACCATTGCCCTGAAGGCTGACTATGACGTGATTTGTAATAGTATGGAGCGCAAGGACTCCTTGACTGACGAGGAATGCGATGCCAGCATTTCGCAATCGCGCGAGACGTACCTCACGCGGTTCTTGGACGCCGTCAGGACAGGCGTGGACAAAGCTATTGTCAAAGACACGGGAATCGGCATGAGGGAAAGTCTAGCGCAGTTTCACCTGAAGCTGGAACAAGCAATTCGCTTGGCATTGAGTAAATTTTCTCGTATCCACGTAGTTCGCTCGTTGTTTGGTAAGATCATTTCGCCTACTCAAGTAACGTGCTTGTCTTGCGACCGCTCACTTGTCGAAGAAAAAGGTACGCATCTGTATACTTTGTAACATTTGATAAGGAGCTTGAACGACCTTTATGGTGAGGCTGAGAGTTAGTGTTTAAGAAGAGGTTTTCGTGTCCAATTATAAGGGCATGCCGCTGGTCCCTGCTTTGATTGGTATTTGATGTGACCTATTCGCCTTCATTTACGTTCTCTTTGATTATCTGCCAAAAATACCATTAAAACGTTATACAGGGCTAATGCTTCGCCGGATATCGCTGAAAAAGGCCGCCACAACAAGTACAGTGACCACGAATGCTACCCCCGCCGGCACCACCACAGGCCCGCGGCGCGCCTCCCTTTACCGCGCCAACGCCAGTGGCTTCAAAACCTTTTCTTTTGTCAGAGAGACTAATTTCCTGGAAAATGTAAGGTTCACGTACTGTATCATCATAATAGTGGGGTGAATGTTAAAGGAAGTAGAAAGTGCGAGCCTATTTGTGTTGAAGGACGTTTATTTCATGCGCGCATGTGCATATTTGTGCGGATTTGCGTGTCACTTCTTCTATGTACTTCCGAGTCGTGAAGAATAAACGGTGCATTGTACTCCATGCCTGTGCCATAGTTATTGCCTCCTCCACAAATGTTCTGATTCTTTTTCACGTAAACATACACAGGTGCTCAAGGACCAACGTGTTCGACAACCAGTTTCTCGAGGAATCCTCATCCCAAGCAAGAATACCCCCATCTCAGGCACCACTCCCCCCACTACCCGCCTCGGGCGACGTGCACCAAGCTACGCCTGGGGATCCTCCAGCGGACATGATGGCCGAAATCAGAAACTTCCGAGTATTGTCTAGCCACTCACACAGTATGCACAAAACAAAACAACACACCAACAACTGAAACATACAAAAACCATCTGACTCATATGCTTTATATGTTGGATCGGACCCACAATTTTCATAATAGAAACACAATCAAATTAAGCCACGTGGCGGAAGTCCAGATATTAAGGCAAAAACACTCAACAAATAGACGAGCGGTTTAATCATACGCTTTGTTAGATTTCTATTTCACTTCTGTGTAGTTCCAAACGCCCAGGTCCTTTCTTTAATTATTTTGTCTTCTATTCTGTCGGTCCTCTTTTCGCTTTCTTTCCTTCATTTCGCTCCTCTTCTCTATAAGTCCTTCCCCCCACATATGTACTCATGTTGGGCGAGCTTACTTCTTCTTCTTGGCATCGATCACCGCCTTGTCTTCCAGGGAAGCCGCAGGCCCCGTGAAGAGAGATGCAAAAGTCAGGATGACGACACCGAAAAATAAGAAAACCATGCTCATCATGACGATGAAAGGTGCGTCCAAAGGCCTTTCTCCCTTCGACACCGCCTCCACCTCTTTCACAATTTGATAGAAGAGAGCCTCTACACCTTCTTTCAATTCAGCTATCTGTGACTTGACCAGTTCCACGAACGTGGGAGGGATGGGCACAGGGACGGAAGGCGTACTCTTGTATCCACCCTATCAGGTTTTGTAGACAATGGGTTTCATGGAAGGTTGATAAGCACGACGTGAGGTAGTAGAAGGTCCTACATATGAGCAGGCGAACATATCTATCGAAAAGGCGTAATATAAATTAGCAGCAGCGGTCGAGCAAGGAGAGAGTGTGGACAAATATACTGGGCGTAAAGCGAAGCAATGCTATTAAGAAAATAACCCGACACCTACCAGCGCAAATTCCATCAGATGCTCTACGTCGCGAGGTCCTCGGTAGTTGTAGAGGTTGCCTTGATGAAAAAACTTCAGCATGGGAAAGGCCTGCGAAATTGTTGATGAAAAACTGCATTGAGTTGCAAAAAATGGAAGCAAAGTATTGGATTGATTAAGAAAGATTGCTTCACTGATGACGATCGGAAAACAATGAGTGTGACGGCCGAAATGACAGTGGAAGGCACCAGAGGAGAAAAATATACCACACACACACACATAAATATATATATTTATGTGTACATGTGTACAGGGGGAAAACGTCTAGCTAGAGTGGATCCATTTTCGAAAAAGACAACTTGTGCGCGCGTGCACACGTACCCGAATGCCGAAGCGCGTAGCCAAATTGGTGCTGACAGTGGCATCAACTTTGGCGATATTCACCTCACCCTATATTTGATTTGAAAATCGGGCATGCGCGAGTCAAAATGTGTGAGCGGTGCCGCGAAAAATTGTTGGACCATGCCCATATTGAGGCCACAAAAGCGGAATTTCGAAAATGTGCTTCTAGCTCTTCAGCCCCTTCGAAGCCCCAAACACTACCCATCGCTTTTGTTCCAATCAGACATTGACGTACCTTGAGCTCCGCGGCTATCTCCTCCCAGGTAGGGACCAATTGCTTGCAATGTCCACACCACGGAGCGGAGAAAGCAACAAACCAATCGCCAGTTGTGGCACCTGTGGAGGCCTGAGTAAGATGCTCAAAATTGGCATCCGTGAGCTCGACGACCTCCGATGCCGAGACCAAGAAAATTACGCTCAGAATAGCCTATGAGTAGAGAGTGTGTGGGTGTGATGCGGCGTGGGTTGTGTGCGGAGGAAAATTGAAAACCACTTCACCAAGACAATGCACCGTCTCGAGGTCTGCGATAGAAATTGGGAGGGCATTAATGAACTTCCATATGGTTCCGAATTTTAAGATGCAGACAGAAGCGATAGGCCACGGCGTTGGAAAGCTCTGGTAGCGAACCAAATGACTCTCCCTCCCAATCAAGACAAAGAGGGGCGCAGCATTCTGCAGCAATGGGAAGATGCTCCTGGCGTCGTGTGCAGCAGTGATGGAGACAACTATAAGAGCAGCAAAGCAAGGAGAGAGATACTGCGACGAATAGCGTTCGTCGAGGCACTTACCACAAAGCAGGAGGTGGCGTGGCCTTTCATCTTCATGGTGGTCGGCGAGTGCGGTGCGCCCTTGAGAGGGAGAAGCTCCTCTCCTTTGTGTCTGTGGATGTGGGTATGGGGTTGCAAAGAGATGGAACAGAGACGAGCATGGAACATGCACGCGCGCGACTCATCGGATGGCGAGCCTCGCTGAGCCTCTGGAACAACGAGCGACCTCCTGTGCAAGCAATATCTTGGCCAAGCAAAGCCAAAGCCTCTAATGCGGACAATTTTAAAGCAGCCCAACTCATTCATCACCTTGACTTGACGCCACAACAAATCAGTGCATGGTATTGATGGGCAGTGGAGGGATGAGCAACAGCGGCAGGAGCAGCAAAAAAAGCCGGGCCCCGTTGTCCCCACAGGTCATGAAGGCCACCGCCAGCAGCAGCAGCGTAGAGGTTGTCATGACCCCCGCCATCGTTGAGGGTAGTAATGGTAAGGGTAGTAATGGTAAGGTTATTCTCCAAGAAGAGAAGGAGATCATTGCCTTTGCACGACGCCTCGCGGCCAACGAAAAGAGGGACCGGGATCAAGCCCTGAAGCGCCTCGAGGGCTGGATGACCAAGCACAAGCAGTTGTCGGAAAAGGACTTGCTGAAGATCTGGAAAGGCCTCTTCTATTGCATGTGGATGTCTGACAAGGCGCAGGTGCAGCAAGAGTTGGGGCGTGCCATCTCTCGTCTCGTCCACTGCTTTGGACAGGACCTGGCCCGGGCTCACCTCTTTGTCGCCACCTTTTACCGCACCGTGCGCCGCGAGTGGACGGGGTTGGACCAGCATCGCCTGGACAAGTTTTATTCCTTCATGCGCAGTATGCTTAGGGAGTGTTTGACATTTGCCCAGCAACATGACTGGTCGTCCGAGGCGCTGGCGGCGGTGGTCTTGCCCTTGGACGCCGAAGTGCTCGTACAGCCCTGGCCCAATGGATTGCGTCTGCATATGTGCGACCTGATTATTCCCGAGCTGGCCAAAATAGGAGGGCCGCGCTTGACCACACCGCAGGCCTTGGCGGTACTGCAACCCTTCTTGGTGGCTATGGCGACGTCTGCGGACAGGGTCGTAGCGGAGCGGGCGCGAGCCCGAGTCTTGCTGGATCTCATTGAAGCCAAGAGTAAACAGAGTGTCAAGAGGGGGGCCCTTGACGAGGACAGTGAGGGGGGGGACGGGGGGTCTATGTTGAATGGGGTGGACCTGGAAGCGTTGCAGGCCACTGTGTTTGAGTTGGCCGCTGCACCTGAGACGCGGGAGAGGTACCGGGCGGGCTTGTACGACGCCCACAAGGGTTTGCAAAGCCTGACGGGGAAGAAACGAGCTTCTTCACCCAAGGCCATGATTGTGTCCTTGCCGAAGCCAAGCGGGACGCCCGTGGAAAGGAATGGCAAGAGGGCGGGGAGGGAGGGAGAGGAGGGAGAGGAGAGGGAGGAGGAGAGGGAGGAGGAGGCGGAGGAGGAGGAGGAGGAGGAGGAGGAGGAGGAGGACGACGATTGGATGGATGAAGATGAAGATAAAGATGAGGCTGGAAGTAAGGAAGAGGAAGGTAAGGCCAAAAATGAGGAGTATAAAGAAAAAGAGGCTGGGGAGGAGGAAGAGGAGGAGGAGGATTCTCATGCTGCACCCGGAAAGGACAGCAAGAAGCGCAAGGCCCAGAGAGAGATTGTTCCACTCAAACAGCAGCAGCAGCGAAAGGGAGGGGAGAAGCTGGCTGTGGTAATCGACGTCAAGAAGGCCAAGAAGGAAGAAAAACGGATGGCCTCACCCACTCTTACGCCGGTGTCGAGTGAGTCGAAGCCAGCGAAGGGAGCTCTGGGTGACAAGGCGGAGAAAAAGACTAAGCTCTCGAAGAAGGGTGGAAAAGAGGATACGACGATACTGACAAAAAAAAATGTCATTCTTCCAGCCATTCAGCCGAGCGAGACCAAGAGCAGCAGCGGCAAGCGCAACGCCGAGAAGGAGAAGGCCTTAGATACGATGAGTGCAGCCAAAACGGCCGGGGGTCTACAGCAAGGGATAAAGCATAAGGATGCTGTGGTGAAGGTGCCCGCGGAAAGGAAGGAAAAGACGGCGACCACACGGAAGACTGCGGCAGCGGCGGCAGCGGCGGCGATCAAGAAGACAAAAGTCATGGTGAATGGGGCTGCTACACGGCAAGCAGCACCATCGTCAGAGAATGTGAAAAAGCAAACCCTTACGGCTGCTGCGTCCTCCACGCCTGCTGCCGAGCCGGTATTCATCCCGTCCAAGAAGTTTGCGGGAGGCAAGTGTGGATACGCCTTCAAGAAGGGGCAACAGGGCGTGGGCTATTACATCGACTCCGTGCAGCGAGGAGGTGCTGCTATGCCGTCGGTGGGAGGGGCTGGCAATGCCGGTAGCAACAAGAAGGTGCGGTGGGGCAAGGTCCAAGTCAAACTCTTTAACAAGCACGCTTCCCCCGCAGACGGCAAGGGTAACAAGACTGTATCTTTTATGGGTGGAGTTGCTGCTGACAGGGGAAAAGGCAAGCAAAGTGGGCGGGGCGGAAGGGGTGGAGGAGGTCGAGGCGGCATCACGCAACATAACAATAATCGCCGCAAAGCTGTTTCTTACTTCTAAATAGAATTTGCATTCAAATATTGCTATTCTTGCCTTCGAGATGTCGAATCGTCTTATAGCAGCATTCCCTGAAACAACCCCTCGAAAGTCAAGTTAAAAAAATGAAATTGTAAAAGGGCCAGGGGTTTTGTCAATTCTTTTCATTCTACTTATTCTTTGTCCACATTTTGATTTCGGTCTTTTGGTCGACGAATCCTAGCGGAAACTCTCTAGACTGAGGCGAACCCTTGCTCGATACTTAGCTTGGTTGCGTCTGGTTCCGCAACAATCTCTACCACTTTATTGGACGCAGATTTGGAGGTCAAAGCGGCCACGCACACTTCTGCAACCGAATAACGAGAAATAGAACCCCCAAAGATGGTATCTGCCTTGCCGTATCTGATTTGGCCTTCTGGAGCAGCTTCCTTTAACCCACCAGGTCGAACTATGGTGTAGTCAAGTGTCGACTTCATTATCTTTCGCTCCGCATTGTTCTTCGCAGCCAATACACCTCCGAAGAGATTGAGGATTATGAAGTTCTTGTTCAAGCCTTGCCCAGCCTCCCAACCATTTGTAAGCAAAGACGAGACAAGCACCATTTTGGGGACGCCTGCGGCAACGAGCGCCTCGGCAAGCTTGATAGTGCCTTTATTGTCAACTTTGTAGGGGCCCAAAATATCAATGGGACCGGAAGGCGAGTAGCCTGTCGCACATATCACCGCAGAGTACCCAGCGACCTTCTCGATCAGGGACGCAGGCGAATCCGCGACGACATCGACCTCGAGGAAGGAAAGCTTTCCACTGGGCCTGCCCAAGGTTTCTTCACCCTTGGCCAAATCCCGTACCCCGGCGGCCACCTTCGTTCCCTTCCTTTGCAAAATTTCTACCACACGCTTTCCCGTTTTCCCTGTGGCACTGTTGAAAGGAAGGAGGGAAGGCAAGGGTTAGAGAAAGGGAGGGAGGGGAGGGGACGAGAAAGATAGTGGACGTACCCGACAACTAGCACACCCTTGCTGGCAGAACCCTTCTTGGAGCTACCATTCCCAAAGAAGGAGACGGAGAGCTTGGTTGTTGAGGTGGCTGGCTTCAGGGGCCCCACGAACCCTTGGGTTGGCATCACTTGGAGGGCAAGCAAGGCCGCGGCCCCCAAGAGGGTCGAGTAGGATTTCATGCTGTCAGGTCTCTGTAGCGGATGCGGGTCGGACAATGATCAGATATTTAATGTATTTTATGTATTTGCCGACAATGTGCATTTATTCTTTGTGTGTTTATCCTATTTACGTCCTTAACAGTTTCTTTCGATTTATTTTATGTTGTCGCATTTGTTTTTACCACGCATGCATCGTCGGTTCAAACCACGTACATCGGTGTGACATCACGACAGCATGGGCCACAGCCCGCCAAAAGCTCTCCAGTCGCCCGGGCTTTATTCGGTTCCATGACACTTCTGGCAAAAGGGGCTCATGGACTCAACAATTGTCTGGGGAGAGCCTAGGCTCGACTAAGATGTCAAGACGCGAATGCCAAGTCAACTGTGTTACTCGCCTTCCTCCCAGTCGACCTCGTCCTCGTCCTCGTCCTCTTGCTCTTCGCCTACCTCCCTCTTGACTGCCGCTACCGATTCTCGAACCCCTCCACCCTCCTTCCTATAATTATCTTCCCCCAACTCTTTTTGTAACGCTTCGACGTACGCCCGCCGGTAAGCCTCGATTCGCTCGGCCTCGGTTATTACCTCCACCTCTCTCTTTGGCAGCTGATTGCCCCCACTATCATTGAAGCCTTCGCCCCGACTCACTTGCTGTGCACTTCCCGCAGCTTGTTCGAGATGGTCAGTGTCCTCCTTGATGACACGACTGCCCTGCAAAAAGGATGGCTGGGCCCGGGCAGTCCGCAACACATTCAGCATCGATTCGCCCATCGTTTCCTCGTCCGCCTGGATGCCACCATCCCGCGTGGAGGCGGCCAGGTCTTCGAAGATGCCGGCCGACCCCCCGCCCGGATGATTTCCCATCCCTCCACACCAGCCTCCACGTCGGCGCCTCCGAATTTCGTCCTCCTCGCTCTGGCCGCCGCCCACACCCACAGCAAGGAGCTCGCTAGGCAGATTGCTTGGCAATGGCTTTTGCTCCAAGGAAGATAGCAAGTTGTAGATGCCGTCGTGTGAGGCTGCGCTGGTTTCGTCTGTGGCAATGTACATCTGAGTGCGTAACTTATCTTTGAGTGCCTGGACTTCTTCGAACCCCGTCACGCCTGTCTTTGGCCGAAGCTGAAACCTGATGCCGTCACAGGTGGAGTGCATTTCATTGTTGCAGCAGGTAGGACAGCAAAACCCATACCGTTGGTTGCGCAACGGTTGCACCTCTAAGAGCGGTAGTGTGCGGCCGCAGTGAGGACATTCGTATGTTTGGTTGTCATTGGCCTCCCGCTCCATTCGCTCTAACTCCCGGTGCATGAGGTGGACCCGGTACCGCACCACGTTGGTAAAGTGAGAAAAATCTATATAGTAGTATAATTCCCGTTTCCCCGTCGACTCATCTAGCACGTCTTCAGTCCGGATCAAGTGCTCCTCCAATAACTCCGTGAGCAGGCGCCGTGCTTGCTTGGCCCCCACGCCCAGACGTGTCTCCATATCAGTGTCTCTCAAATGACGGTCTCGGAGCAAGGCCTCCAGCACCACTATTGTATCGTCCGCATAAAAGGCCTGCGCCACGGCCCGCACTAATCGCGTCGCCAGGTCGATGGGCGTCTCGATCCCCGTCAAAATGTTTCCACTGGTGTTGATGCCGCCGTCTCCTCCTCTGGCCCCGCCACCAACCCCTCCGCTGTGCAGCATCGCGTCGAAAAAAGTGGCTGAAGCCGGCAAAGCCTTACCTGGACAGCCTGGAAGTCACGCAGGCCGAAAGTGTTTCGTAACTTTGCCCCCCTCCTCCCCGCAGCCACCTGTATGTTGCGGTATATGATGGTGAGTGGATCGAGTGAAAATGAGCTGGGGTGCAGCGCCCTCTTTCTTTCTTCTCCAGGGTCCATATTGACATGACACATGACACAAAGGCGCTCTCCCGACAAGCTCATGCCACAACAACCTCAGCCTCCTCTTTTATCCATTTATACAGGAAACATCCACCCATGGAGGGCTAGTAAGGCAGCCACCTCCCTCCTGCATCGTACAGCTTACATCATTATTGCACGCCTCGTACTAACAAACTATAGCCTAGCTATGTGTGACAGCCTGCTCGCGGACTGGGCACGGCTCCGGGATAAACAGCGCCAGAATACGGAGGTAACGTTGCGGTTGGTGGACAGGGTGAGCGTGGCTGTGGAAGAAGTTGCCACAGCGACAGCATCCACGACCTCCCGCGGTCTTCCTTCCCCAACCTCCCTCGATGATGTCATTCCGCAGCTGGTCCAGCAGCACAAGACCTACCACGCTGCCCTTTCCAAATTCATCAAGGCCGTGGACCGGATCTTTCTAGAGGCCAAACCACCAGTCGTAATGTGCCGCCCCTCCGTAACTCTGGATCCTCGCCTGATTGATGAGATGGTGGCCTTGCACCTCTACCGCCAAGGAAGGACGTGCACCGCCGCCAAGCTCGTGGAAGAAGCGGGTCTTTCATCAGCGGCACTTCGATTTGAAGCGCACGAAGCATTGGCTCGTGTACATAAAGTGATCACTGCGGCGATGGAGCGCCGAGAGTTGGGACCGGCTTGTCGGTGGGCGGCAGAGCATCACGAGGGGTTGCAGCGACTGGGAAGCAACCTGGAGTTTCAGCTTGCGCGACTCCAGTTCCTCGTACTGTTGACTAGGGATAATGTCTGTAATGCCAGATGGAAAGAGACAGAGGTTGTAAAGATGGAAGACGCCAAGGATGAGGAGGAAGGGGGGAAGAGCAAACATGAGCGGGGACGGAAGCGGATCCGAGATGACGTGGCTTTGACTTTTGCACGACAGCACCTCGCCCCTTTCGCCGTAGCCGGCGGCGGCCACATGGAGCAAGTGCGGACGCTGATGGGATGTCTGCTCTATGCGGGCCGCCTTGACCGTTCACCCTACCAGGACTTGCTCTCGCCGGAGTTGTGGGAGGAAGCTATGGAGGCGCTGCACACGGAAGGCTGTCGCTTGCTCGGCCTACCGGTAGAAAGCCCGTTGAGTGTGTGCTATCGCGCCAGTCTGCGGGCGCTTGGACCCTTGGCGAAGATGCGACAGGTGGTGCAGAATAGCACGGGGGATTGGGAGGGGCTGGAGGAGTTGCCGGGGGAGATCGACCTTGGGGGGAAACCCTGCCTGCGGTTTCACAGCGTCTTTTCTTGTCCTGTCACGAGGGAGCAGGCCAGTTGGGAGAATCCTCCCATGATGCTCAAATGTGGGCATGTCATTTGCCGCAGTAGCCTCGCAAGGCTGATGAAGGGCGGGCATGGGCACAACGGCGGGCATCCGCAGCAGCGGTTCAAGTGCTTTGTGTGCCCGGTGGAGCAGTACCCGCAGGACGCACAGCAGCTGTACTTTTGAAGTGAGAGAAAGAGAGGAAAAACGAGATAGAAGAAGCGAGAAAAACGATATATGACGATACATGACCTGTATAGACCATCACTGAAGAAGAAAGTGGAAGAACACTTAAAGACGGGATAATCATGACGCCTCTTCCCCCTACCCCCTTTTATCCTGTACCTTTATCAAACTCTTGCCGAAGACAATTCCGAGACCGGGCTAACATTTTTCTGGTATTCTCATCTATCAGTTGAATGAGTGGACGTGGGATGGTGAGAAAAGGTGTATTTCAATTCCTGACAAGAGAGGGACGCACCAACACCTTGTACTTCTCCTTGTTCATAATTCTATGTTGAGAGACCTCTCATCACACGTATGAAATTAAATCGGACGTGTTTCCTGCCATTCATGAGTGACCTGTCGTGTGTGCGAATATATGAGAGAGATTGTCCCAACGCCCAAGTTGAAAACTGGAAAAAGAACGGAGAGTGAGCAATCTGAAAACCCATCATTGACAAACGAGCGTGGTCAACACACAAGAGGAAAAGGAACGACGGCAAGCCAACAAGAGAGACAACCTTCAGTTATTGCGTGTTTCGTTTTTCGTTCCTTTGAGCATATACCCTCTGTTTCATATGCTCTACCTATCTACCTAACGGCGGAAAGTCCTCCTCCACACATCTCTGGTCAGTGTCGTTCCCAGAGCTTCCTCCTCTCGAGTGGGACGACGGCAATGGCCTCCCCACAAAAATTCCACCTCTTCCCATCCCTCTTCCCCGCCCCCACATCCCCCGTTCTTCGATTCCTCCACCTCTTTCTGGCCCATCTCCTTCTCCCCCTCCTTGGTAAGAATACGAGGCATACCGTGGATCGTTGTAGTAACCTTGCGGAAAAATCGATGAAGACGGAAACGGCGCCTGCTGGTGGTGCGGGTGGTACTGCTGCTGTTGCTGATGGTGGTAGTGATGGTGGTGATATATGGCGGCCATATGCTGCTGCATCACCTGTTGCTGCATGTAATGGTCCACGTAGAAGGCGCCGGGAGGAGCACCTGGAGGGGGAGGTAAGCTGTTGGAGGCTGGAGGAGGACCAGACATGGTACCGTACATCCCCCCTCTTCCCCCTCCTCCCCCTCTTGAGAACGCGCACATCATCCCTCCACCAGGTGGCAACCCGCGCGGACGAGGATGCCGGAGAAAATCCGGGTCGCTCTTTTCGGCCTCGCGGTTCCGCCACAGCACCTTGCTCTCGCTCCATTCCCCTTTCGCGCCACCTCCTCCTCCTTCTCCCCCGTCCCCGTCCCCCTCACCCCCTCCACCCCTGCCGCTTCTTTTATGCCCATCCTCAAGCCACTGCCGCTGCTCGGAGGATTGAGGTGGAGTGCTCGACCGACGGTCTCCCGACACCGCCGCCATGAACTTGCCCCGCCCGGCTCCAAATCCACCCAAGGTATCAGGTCCAGTTGCTTGCACGCCCTTGCCGCCTTTCAAGACCCCACCTGAGAGAGAACACGAGGAGGAGGAGGAGATGCTGACTGCGCTGCTGGTAGAGATAGACGAGGATGATGCAGACTCAGATGGGGCACCAAAAATGCGAGCTCGTGCCTCGGCGTACGCCTTCTCCCTGTCTGTCATACTCTTGCATCCATTGGCCGTGGATGGGAATTTTTCCTCACCATTACCGTTACATTGTAATATGTTTCTGCCTCCTCCCTGCTTGCCCTCGGCCGGCCGACTCCGTCGCATCAGCCTCATCACGGGGGCCTTGGCACCTGCGTCCCTCCCCCCACTTGCATCATTCGTGCCTTTCTTTCCGCACGTGTCAATCAGTAGAAGGCGGGGCATAAAGCTTTGCGGTGCCTTGAAAAGCACGAGGGTCCGGTTCATGCTGGGTTCCATCCCTACGCCACCACCCTCGGCTTCCCCGGAAGCGTGCTCCAGGCCAAAGCGCTGGGCGAGGCGGTAGAGCAGAAGGCGGTGGTAAGACGAGCTAGGGGACAATTCCAGCAACTGCTGCTTAGTCCCGGCCTTCATGAACTGTACCATAGCATCCTCGTATTTTAGCACATTCACGCGTTCCCGAGGGCTCTCCATAGCTCCCGTCAGGACTGGATCGATCGCCGCGTCGTCTTCTGCCGACGTGACTGCCACTGTGCCCGCCGAGGACAAACCGTCACCCACCCCGCCCACTTCCGCTTCCGACGCTGCTGTGCTGCCACTCGTCGCAGGCGCATCCTTTTACAGTGGTGTGAATAAAGTTGAACGAGGATGTAGCGCTTCTCGAGGCATTGGGAATCGTACATATCTACATTCTCCTCCTCTCCTCCATCCCTCCGTCCCTCGCCACTTCTTACCCGGCCCCCTAAATGGAGTCTATTAAAGTCAGGCAAAGGAGCCGGCCCCCAATCGTCCTCGTCCGCCATTACTGCGCGGTGTGCCTGTGTTGTGTTGTGGACGAATGATGGTGGTGTGTGTCGTGAGCGCGGGCGATGGAGGAGAAGCTTCCTCGCTCCTCTCTGGGCGGACCGTGCATTCCCATGTATGCGGCAAACCTGGCCACACCGACACGAGAAAATTTAGGTGGAAGTTATCAACAGAGACCTCATGTGGACATAGACAGGAGCAGGGAGGGAGGGGCAAGGGCGTCTAGCTTTCTAAGATGATGGGAGATGGGGGGGTGGCTCGCTGTTTCCGAGTTCGATCAGACAATCGCCTTATCAAGCTCTGAAGCAACTGTGTACATCTCACACCACACGCGACAGGGGAGGCAAAGGGGGATCGACCCTGCTTTAGAGCCCCTGTTTTTGCAAAAGAGGCTGCTACTGCAGAAGTGTACCAAAAACGTGCTCCGACCCCTGCCAAGACTCCGAGGCCGCCCCGTCAACATCCCTTCACGCACGGCAACCATGCCGCGCATGCAGCTCCTGGGACGGCACTACCATATTGCCAGTGACGCCATGACGGTTCCGGCGTTTTGCATGGCGTTGGGGCGGCTGGTGTGGTCAGCCGTAGTGCTAGGCTTGTTCATGCACCTGCAGTACTTGCTGGAGTCATGCTCCCGGCCCGGCGTCGTCGACAGCTTTGTCGGAATTTCCATTATACTCTTCTTGGTCATGGTACTGGTGGAGCTGGCCATCGTGGCGGCCTCACAGCGCGGATCTATCGTTCACACCCAGTCTCGCAAAGCCGTGGGTCTGCTGGTGGTGGTGCATACGTGCATGGGGGGCGTACAGTTGATTGTTGCGATGCTGGGCCTGGCCATCCTCTCCGACCCCAAGCATCTGGTTATGTGTGATTCCATGACTTTGCAGAACCGGGTGGACTTGATCGTGGCCCTGATTGCCATTTCGCAATTGGCCGACGTGTCGATGAAGGCCTGCTGCTGCGCCATGCTGGTTGGGCAGCCGGTGGGCGAGGAGCAGGAGCACCCCTTGCGACACTTCGAACACCATGAGTCCCTCGTCTCCTATTCCATCGCCGAGGATCGATGGCGGGGTCGTTGCAGCTTCCTGTGTACCTGCCTTAGGTATACGACGTGCCACCTTCTGTCGAGCGGGGCGGCCTCGGGACCAGAAGCGGGGAACATGGGGGATATGGAGGTGGTGGCGCGGGTCATGGCCGACCTGTTCCACTCAGAGGGGTTTCTAGACGTCTTGCCGTCCGACATTTTGGCAGGATTTGTCCTATTACGGCACGTCCAGAAGGCGCAGGAGCATGAGATGGTCTCAAGACGTGACTCCGAGCTTTTGGACGCAGAGGAGCGCGTGTTGATGCAGCAGCTGGAGGAGGGAGGCACAGCTGCAGCTGCTGCTGAAACTGCCACGACGACCATGTCCGGAACAGGAGCGTCAGGGACGTCCACCGGCCCGGGGATGAACCCACGGATCCGCTTTCAATGCGGCCACTACTTGGTGAAGAATGCCTTGTCGCGGGAAGACCCTGAAGATCGGAACGTGCTGGAGGAGGGGACGCACTTCGAGGCCTACGCCCTTGCCTTGTATACCTGGATGATGTACGCCTACGCCAAGACCCCCTGCTACGCTTTTCCCGCCCTTGGGGCCCGACGGCTATTTCGGATGCCGCATGGGACACGATCGAATGTGCACGGGGACATCGGGGCAGTGCTGGGCGACAACTGGTTTCGCGCCCATGAGGCAGGCCTGTGGGAGTGGCTGAAGGGTCGGGAAGGCTGTGAGTTGGCTTATGCCACCTTCATCAACACTCTATACGAGCGGCCGTACGCGATTTTTGTTGATCACAAATGGCAGTGTGTGGTGGTGGCCATCCGTGGGACCTTGTCCTTGGAGGATCTCTTGAACGATGCCCACGCCGAGCCCGGGCCGCTGGACGCCATGGGGCAGGCGTGGGGCTTCCCGGGGGAAGGAGAGCACGGGCACGTAGGTATGGCGAATGCGGCTGATTGCATTGCCAAAGACTTGTACAAGCACCAGATTCTGCACCGCCTCATCCAACGGGACCGATCGGATTCCCCTCCAGCGAGCCCGCACACGCCTTTGACCAAGTCGAGCAAGGGGTATAGGCTGCGGATCGTGGGCCATTCTCTGGGGGCGGGCGCCGCCGTCTTCCTTTCGCTTATGCTCCAACGTGATTTTCCTGACCTTCGTTGCCTTGCTTATTGTACACCTGGCGGACTTTTGTCTCAGCGGTTGGCCGAGTATACCAAGCCTTTTACGCTCACCTTCGTCTTGGGTCGTGACTTGGTGCCGCGTCTGACACTTGATGCTGTCCGCGGACTTCGGGACGACATCCTCCGTCTCCTTGCCCGTTGCCGGGCCAATAAGAATACGGTGCTGCGGAGCGTGATGGATAAGGACTCACGAGCCGCCGTGGAACGATTGCTGTACCCCTCGCAGGAAGTCCCGCCCTCGGATTTCTTGACGCAGCTGCGAGCGTATGAAGAGCAAATGCGACAAGTCGATCGACGGATGGCTCAAGTGAGGATGGTGCCCCCCGGGCAGATTATCCATTTTGTTAAGTCTCATAAGATGCCACGGGAGGGCTGGATGTGTGGCGGAGGAGGGACCAAGCAATTCTACACCCCAGTGTGGGCGGTGCCCGAGGATTTGAGTGAGATCTACGTATCGTCAACGATGGCCTCGGAGCATTTCCCCCATATTTTGTTGGAGAATATGCAGAATGTCTGTGCGGAGTGGGGGATTGCCAGCACCTAGAACCTGCGTATCTCTGACCTGAGCTGGCGACTAAAGGACGACAGAACAGAGAGTGAGCCTTGTGGAGAGGGAGGGACGGATAGCCAAGAGGCACACTAGGTCAAGACATTTGATGGCAATTAGCTCTGCATATTGAGAAGGGAAAATGACGGGATGCCACAAAGGGAATCTAAAGAACGCATTGTGCATATGTGAAGGACCTCAATGAGACATGATGGCTGCAGAAAAATCCAAAAACGGGCCTCTCACGCCAGCTAACACTGAAGAAACAAGTAATTAAGATAAGGAAAAGCCTTCAAGAGATTCTTTGACCAAAGTGTACACTCTTCCATCTGATTATCATGTTGTTGGCCTTGTTATCTTTACATACGAGGTCGTCCAAATATCCTCTCCCTTTCTTCTTCCTTCAGACACGAATGAGCTGTATGTATATTTGGAAGTGGGGGTTCCCAGCTGTTGGTGTTGCTTCTACTGCTATTATTTTGCTCCATGTTGAATCTTTGCTTGTCCCCTATAACTATCTTTTGTCTGTCCCTCAACACGCTTCTCACCATCCTAATTTCATCGTCCTATTTTGTTGCATTTTTGTATTTTCCCTACGACGGACCAAAGTAAAGGAGCAACACTTTTCTCTACGTAACTTTGATTTTTTACATCCATCCCTACACCAGGTTTTTGTTTAGATAAAAACGCTTATTTAACTCCCGGTCAATCTTCCCTTCCCACTTCTCCACCGTCTCCTGGTGTTTCTTGAAGAGCTGGAATATCTGCAGTGTGTTGGCCCGCCTCAACGCTAGGATCTCGGCTGCCAGATCCAGTCTGTCTGTCCTCAAGCAAGCATGCATAAATGCCACGTAGAACGTGACCCTTGCGCGGATCTTGTGCTGCGCCAGACGCTGCAAGGCTGCGTGGTAGAACATAACTAGCTGATCACGTGCGCTCTCCATCTGTTTCCTCTCTTTTTCACCCTCAGCCACGCCACTGATGGCTGCGGCGGTTCCAAGTGCAGGCATCTCGAGAAGGCACTGGTGGGTCTCCAGGTTGGGCGGCAGTTTCTTCTCCAGCATGCTGGTGAAGATCTGAAGGGCCAGCTCGTATTGGCCGAGGCGCATGGCACCACGCAGGTACTGGTTATACACCACTACATTCAGAGGCACGCCGCATTCCTCCATCTCCCGTATTAGGCCTTCGATAGCCTCCAGGTCACCCAGCTCCACGAAGCACTTGAGACGCCAGACGCAGCTTGTCACATCGCGGGCAACGCCAGGCTTGCGCCGCATCTCGTCAGAAATGGAAAGGGCGGCCATGGGATACCCCGCGTTGACAAAAGCCTCCATCAGGGACGTATAGGTGACCAAGTTGGGCGTCACGCGGCTGCGGCGCATCTCCTTGAAGATGGCCACGGCCTGGGTGGTATCCCCATTCTTGGCGAACATGTCCACTGCCAGACTGTACAACTCCAGATTTGGCTTCACCTGATCCTTTTCTCTCATCTCTTGCCATAGCGACTGCGCCAGGTCGGTTTGGTGGCAGTCCACCAGGCAGGCTAGCAGGTAGCTGTAGGTGAGCCGGTCGGGAACGAGGCCCTTGGCTTCCATCAGGCGCAGGATCTGTACTGCCTTGTCCCATTCCAGACGCTTCGTGTGACCCCATATCAAAGTATTGTACAGGCGAGTGTCAGGACTGAGACCCGCGTCGAAGACGCGCCGAAGCAGGGCCAGCGCTGTGACCATGTCGTCCTTCTTCACCGCTGCCTTGATGACGGCCGTGAAGGCCGGCAACTCGGGCTGCAGGCCCCGCGCCACTGCCTCCTCGAACAAAGCCAACGCCTCTGCCAGCTCGCCACGCTTGCCGTGCAGGTTGATCAGCACAGTGTATGTGAATATATCCGGTGCCAAGCCTCTCTTGGGCAGCTCCTCGCGGAATAGCTTAAGGGCTTCCTGGGGCTTGTTGCCTTTCTCGCAGGCGTCCATGGCAGCGTTGTAGGTGACCAGGTCGGGGGCAACGCCCAGCTCCAGCATCATGCGCACCACTTCCAACGCCTTGTCTGCCTGCTTTTTCATTCCGTACGCCTTAATCAGCGATGAGCAGCAGTGTGCATCTGGCGTCAGTCCCCGCTCAACTGCCAGCTTATACACGGAGACAGCCCGGTCGGCATCCCGCTCCCGCAGCGCTGCTGCCATCTGCGATAGCACCGCATGCACTCGTAGCTCTCCCATTAGCAGCATACCATTTCCATCCGCTTCCTCTGATACGGTCAGCCTCGGAGAGAGAAGAGAAGCGGCTGCCCAGGCAGTGGGGCCGCGGTTTGGGGTGATGGAGGCTGAGAGGTTTGGGGATCGGGCCACAGGCCCTCGCCCCGCACCACGAGCCACTAAACGCGCGACTTCTGGACTGCGCTCAAACTGCAGACGGACCTTGCTGCCGATCCGCGTGCAAAGCGCCGAGAGCACCCCATCTAGGGAGTTGGTGCGCCACATGCGGTCCCCCAGAGAGGCCGAGACCGCAATGACCCGGTCGAAGGGCTGGATGAGTTGCAAGGCCGGTGAATCGGACTTTAGGACGCGGCGTACAAAGACGCCTCCCTCTGCGTCTTCCTGCATAAACTCCAGGGGAACGGGCCGCTCCAGCTCCACTTCGAACACCTCCACCGGCCGGCTAAAGATGCTGTCCTCCCCCGCGTCCTGGGCAAGGGACCGCTCGACGCAGAAGGTGATGTCATCTGAAAAGCGGAAGCGCGAGTTGATGGCCGATTCAACGCCCACCAAGGTCGTTTTCGTCCACAGCTTATTACCCACCGTCGCTGACGCTGCAACGATGCGGTCCCCCACCCTCAAACCTGCCTTCTCCGCATTGCCGCCCGATCGGATCTCGGAAACAGTGGGCGCGCCGCCCTTCTTGACCCCTTCCGACATATACAGCCCCAAGGGCTTGCGTACCGTCACCTCGAACCGGTGATTGCGCCACATGGGGCCCGTTTCCAGCCGCTGAGCTTCCCTCCATGAGGCTGCAGCTTGACCCCCTGCATTCGCCATGTCATCGTAGTCCTCCTGGTCGACGCGGAATGGTGCTTGTTGTTGCTGTTGTTGTTGTTGCAGATGTTGCTGTTGTTGCTGTTGCTTCTCGGCGACACCCTTGGCGGGCGCCGTGGCCTGCAGCAGCATATTATCCCCATCCAAGTTGCCTGTCATGGACTCCCATTCCCGCAGCCTTCGTGCTGAATTAGACGATGACGACCCCGCGTCCCATCCTCCCATGGCAGTTGCTAGACAGGACGAGGGCGATGATGATGACGACGAGGAAGGGGAAGACCACGTATGTCGGGATTGTGGCTGGGGTATTTTACTGGCACTGCCACCTGCAAAAGCAGCTGTGGCGGCCGCCGCGGCGACGGTGGCGGCTGAAGAGGACAAGAGCATGAGGCGCCACCAATCTGCCGCCGACCCTCTTCCTCCGCACCCTCCTGCATGGCTACCCTGACGACTTCTTATTCTGGACATAGCGCGTCGTCTTGGCGTGTAGGGGTGCCCACCCTCTTGCTGTAATGGCGCAACTGACGCTGTCTGCGGTGGTATTTCCATCCCTCCTGACGTGCAGAAGATGTTGTTGCTCTCTTGGGAGACCAAGTGATGAGGTGGTCCGGGTGTGAGGGAGGAATCCTGGCTCCACTTAAAAAGATGGTTTGACAGACCGTGCGTGCGAAAAGCGCTACGTCCTGTTCAAAAAGTAAATAAATTGGGTTAGGAGATGTGGAAGAAGACTTGAGCATGTATCAATGAACTGGAGCGGTCAAGAGGCGGACGCAGTCCAAGCCGCCAGGCAGTAAACGAGTGAGGAAGCCTCCACACGGTGCGTGTCACCTTTCACGGATCTGGACGATAAACGCGACTCGCACATCGCGAAGTAGGCACCAGCTTATCGAAAAACAAGGCATACGCAACAACGACATCACGACAAGAAACCTCAGTCACATTGCACTCTCGTTCTGACTCTTTGCGTCTCGAAGCATCATATTTGTGACAGTGACGAGGGAGATAGCGGGAAACATTGCGCGAATGCGGGTTTCGACGAGGGGGGTGATTATCGTGATAAGTCGCACACTCCATACTTCCTTCTCTCATGTTTTCGTCATACCACACCCATTTTTACAGCCATGACGGGTAGGAGAAGTGATGTACCGGTTTTCCTGGTATATTCATGTGCTCCCTTGCTTCTTCTCCTCCTTCTCGCCTCATCCCCAGTCGTACACGCCTTCCGCCCCGTCAGTCGTAATCCAAAGTGCTACCAGCAACGCACCCGTGCACAAATGGCCATCACGATGGCAACAGACAATACCCTGGAAACAGAAGTCTTAATTATTGGCGTGGGTCCTGCGGGAGTATCGCTTGCTGCGGACCTGGAGCGTCGAGGCATCATCGATTACCTCCTGGTCGAGAAGGCAAGCTCACCGCGGGAAGGGGGCACAGCAATAGGCTTTTGGACTAATGCCTGGCGGTGTTTGGAGAGCTTGGGGGTGGCGGAGGGATTGCGAAAATCTTATTTACAAGGCGAACGCGTGCGTATTGGAACTGGCCAAGAAGGCAAGGAACTGACGAGCTTTAGCCTGGAAGAGTGCGATGGAGGGCCACATGAATTCCGGTACATTATGCGTAGCGACCTGTTACGCCAACTTTTGAAAATTGTGCCCAAGCAACGAGTGGCATATAACAAGGCCGTGGTGGGGTTTCGGGAGGATAAGGGAGAAGGAGTGGTAATAGCCGAGTTGTCTTGCGGGCAAAAGATCCGATGCAAAGCTTTGGTGGGGGCGGACGGCGTAGGGAGTACGGTGCACAAATTACTTTTTCCCGGACAAAAGCTGGCCAACTATGCCGGTTATCAGGCCATTCGTGGTGTGGCCACGATATCAAAAAGTGGCAGCTTACCCCCCTTCTTCACGTTTGAAAGAGGGGTGGTAAATCAAGTGTGGGGCGCTGGCGTGCGGCTTGGTACCTTTCGAATGACGGAGACGAGCCTGTATTGGTTTGTGACGTACAATGACCAGCAGCGTGAAGCAGGCCGCGACGATGATGGTGCAGAATTGCTGCAGAAAGTTCGAAGCCTGCTTGCTGGGTGGGATGCACGGTGGGGCATTGACACAATTCTTAAAAATACACCCGCGCAAGACGTGCTTCGCACTAGCATCGGCGACAGATGGCCAAAGCCTTTGGGTAATTGGGGTCAAGGCCGCGTGACACTGCTAGGGGATGCTGCCCATCCCATGACGCCCAATCTGGGCCAGGGCGGGGCGGCTGGCATGGAGGATGCCTTAGTGCTCGGAGAGCTCTTAGTAGCTGCCTTGGACAAGGGCGACGTGGGGGCGGAGACGGTTCCTCAAGCCTTGCGAGCCTACGAAAAGGAACGTGGGCGCCGCATCACATACCTGACGCTCAAATCATTTATCTTTGGGTTTTTACTCCAAATACCGTACTCGCCCGTCACCTTTGTTAGGGACAATTTGGCCCTTCCCTTGGTTTTCAAACCGCGGTCGTTCTTATCCCACACAAAATTCGAGGCACCACCTGTTCCAAGCAAAGTGGAGAAGAAAAAAAGGCGTATGTTTCCCCTCATGTAAATTAGTAGATGAAGGGATGTGATTATGATTGAAAGAAATTCAACCCTTGAGACAAGCCACACGTCCCGTTTTCCCAAAGGCCTCTAGTGCTAGTGATAAAAAAAAAGACTTTTGCCAGATGATTCCATCACACTTGAAAGCTGGTAATAAAGTTTTATTACCGGTTGCAGCGAAATGACACGGAGGGCGCGTACACACACGTTTCCACGGCGTGCCCACCCGAGTCACCCACGGACTTGGAATTTTCAGAATCGGTGGGTGGCTCGAAATCGGGTTTGTTCCCCTTCAGAAATACGTGCGTGTCAGACATCCGGCCTCGTGCTTTACTTAAATGTTATAAGTAAAAACACGCGTCAAATCGCACCTATCCTCGACGTTTTCGATAAAGACGGTGCTGGACCTCGTGCTCTTCTTGGGGGAGGGAAACGATCGGGGATGCTCCAGGAGTCCCGCTCCGCATACGCCCTCCTCGCTCCATTTCCTCTCGTCGTGTTTTTATTGTCACCACTGTGTCTTTGATATTGCTCACAGATCTTGACCGAAGCTATGATCACAAGGTCACAGCTGTCATAGCGTAGAGCCTCACGTTCCGTCCTTTCCGTAACACATCCAATACCTTATCAAGGAGAGGCCCCAAGCCACCAGTGGGCCGTACACGTCACAGTGACGCCTACAATAGGGGACCAAGCTGCAATGCGAGTGCTGCAGCGGGGAGACGAACTCTACGCCGAGACCGGCATTTCCTAGAGGATCCGTGGACGCCACCTAGTCTCTTGTGTTCAGTGGTCAACTCCAAGCGTCATCATCTCCATCAGCAAGGGCCTCGATCCTGTACGCCGCCACCCATTGTCGTTGCAGCAGGCCAACTCCAAGCATCGTTCCCGACGCCTCCACACCAGACCACCTAGACTGCCTTGATATAAGTCAATATTTGACACGGATATCATGAATGATGCCGCCAGGCCCTTACTGTCTGGTAAGGCAGTCACGACTCTCGTTACCCCACCCTTGTCCCCACGCAAGGATCATCAAATTGGTACCGCAGCATTGGCTGCCTTGATATTCTTCAGCGTTAGTGGTGGGCCCTTCGGAATGGAAGAATGCGTGTTGGCAGGAGGCCCTCTTCTGAGCATGGTTGGCCTTGTCGTGCTTCCCGTGCTTTGGTCAGCACCGGAGGCCCTTATTACCGCGGAACTCGCCCCTGCCTTCCCTGAAAGCGCAGGGTCAGTGGCGTGGGTGGAGGCAGCCTTTGGCCCCTTTTGGGGTTGGATGAAAGGCTTTCTTTCTTGGCTCAGTGGCGTGACGGACAACGCACTGTATCCCGTCCTTATCTGCGATTACCTGGTCTCGTTCTTTGAAAAGGAAGCCGAGGTAATTGGCGTCGCCCACGGGATCCACCGCGTCTTGCTCTTGCTAGGCCTGACGCTAGTGCTCACGTACCTCAATTGGCGCGGGTTGGACGTGGTGGGTAATGCGGCTATTTTATTGATGGGACTATGTATGCTGCCGTTTGTCGTGATGTGTGTCGCGGGCATCATCCAGTACCAGAGCCTTGATTTTACGCGGCTGGGCCAGTTACCCGAAGGAGGATGGGGGGCCGTGCAATGGTCGAGCATCCTCAACATTTTATTTTGGCAACTCAACTATTGGGACTCTGTTTCCACCTTTGCAGGCGATGTCAAGGACCCCGGCCATGCCTTTCCACGGGCCCTGGCCGTTGCACTGTTTGTGGTGGTGCTTAGCACCCTCCTCCCGCTAGCCGTCGCCGTGGCGGGCACGACTTTTTCGTACAGTGATTATACGGACGGGTTCTTCGGGAAGATTGGCACGGCTTTGGTGGGAAAGTGGCTGGGGGTGATGGTTGCGCTGGCGGCGGCCTTGTCGTCGGTGGGCATGTTTGAGGCAGAGATGGCAAGCGATGCCTTCTCGCTCATGGGCATGGCGGAGCGAGGGCATCTCCCTGCACTCTTTGCCCAGCGCTCACGGCACGGAACCCCTACTGCTGCCATTTTATGTTCCGCTCTCGGTATCGCTTTCTTGGCGACCATGTCCTTTTTGGAAATACTGGAAGTGCTGAACTTTTTGTACATGCTGGCCATGCTGATTGAGTTTGGCGCCTTTGTTCGCCTGCGCGTGTCGCGGCCTCTAATGCGTCGGCCATACCGTATCCCGCTCGGCACGGCTGGAGTGAGCGTGATGTTGACGGGGCCCGTGGTCTTGTTGGTCTGCATGATGGCCATGGCTCCTCTGAAAGCTTGGGCCATCTGCGGGGTGGCTGTGATGGTGGGATGTGGGTTGTACTTTGCCCTGCACCACCCTGCCACGCGCCGGTGTTGCGTCTTTTTGCAGGATCCATTTGAAGCTTCGAGTGCCACAGCGGGTGCATGGGAGCCCCTAATGGTCGTGCAGGTTTACGGGACAGACGTAGTGGAGGAGGGGGAGGGGGAAGAGGAGGAAGAGAAGGAGGAGAGGAAGAAGGGGACGGGGGTGATGCCATACGTGTGAGGGGAAGGAATAATGGCTGCAGAAAGCAGGGTAGTGCATAGCCCTTATTTTCCAACCGAAAGGAGTGCAAGATAGCCAACACATATAGAAAAAAAATATACAACATATTTGCCACTGCGAGGACAATTTACTTTTATTTTCTTCCCCCGGGAGGACTGGCCTGCCATCCATGTCGGAGAAATGCGGGACACACACAAGAGTATCCCAAATGCACTCGCATACTTCCAACAAGCAGACCATACTCCAGTGCGTGCAGCAGAACGGCGGAAAGTTACTTGAAAAGATAAACCAAGCCAGCAAGCCAATGGGCCGTCTGCTGCCGTTGCAGGCCGCCGTAGTAAACCCGTGTCTGGGATTACAAAACAGAGAAAATGCTCTCAAGTTCATTGCCAGGCAGTTTTTTCCTTCGAGCGAAAAAGCACGCGTCTCAAGTGCTGCATTGATGGGTCTCTTGGAGGTCGCGCATGTGTGACGAGCCAGAGTTTGCAAATACAAAGCAGGTCATCTGTCGGCACCATCCGATCCAATCTCAAAACCACCTCACTTTCACTCGCCAGCTGTGATCGTCTTGCGAAGATGTGCCTATGAGAAGATGTACTGCATGATCCCTGCAGGACATTAACAAGTGCGTACTGTGACTGATGCCCTGTCTCATTCTCTTCCCTACCACCACCGCACAAAGCAGAACGACCTTGTCACTGAGACACTCCCAGGGCGCGCAACCGTGGGCAATTTACCCCCTTTCTCAAGTAGCAGCATCAGCAGCAGCGGCCGCCGCAGCAGTATCACAACGCGCACAAGCACCATGGCGTCGTCGCAACCACGTGTCCTGAACTATGACATGTTGCCGGAGCATGTCAAACGTTGCGAGTACGCCGTCCGTGGAGAGCTGTATCGTGCAGCCACGGCTAGGGTGGCCGCGGGCAAGGAGGTTATCTTTACCAACGTGGGCAATCCCCACGGCTTGGGCCAGAAGCCCCTGACCTTCATTCGCCAAGTGTTTGCCCTTGTCAGTGCCCCTTTTCTGTTGGATCACCCCGATGTCCAACGCCTGTTTCCGCGCGACGCCATTGCCCGTGCCAAGGCATACCTGAAGGCCGCGCCGGGCGGGATAGGCGCCTACAGCGACTCCAAGGGTCTCCCCATCGTCCGGCAAGAGTTTGCCGACTTTCTGATGCGGCGTGATGGCTTTGGTGCCAACATTGATAATATATTTCTTACTAACGGGGCCAGCGAGGGCGTGCGCCTGGGCTTGACTGCGTTGCTCCGCGGGCCGCAAGACGGCATCCTGGTGCCCATTCCCCAGTATCCGCTATACTCGGCCGCCATACAGCTCTTGAACGGGAGCATGGTCGGCTACTACTTGCGCGAGGAGTCTGGCTGGTCCCTTGACTTCGACGAGCTGGAGCGGGCGGTACGGGACGCGAAGCGGCAGGGCGTGCAGGTGCGTGGGATGGTGTTCATCAACCCGGGCAATCCCACGGGCCAGTGCCTTAGCCGCAAGGACTTGGAGGGCCTCATCAAGTTCGCACACAAGCACAAGCTTGTCCTGATGGCGGACGAAGTTTACCAGGACAATATCTATCAGAGCGTGCGGCCCTTCATCTCGGCGCGGCACGTGGCCCTGAGCATGGGCGCACCCTTCGCCACGGACGTGGAGATTGCCACCTTCCACACGGCCTCCAAAGGCGTGTACGGTGAGTGTGGCTTTCGCGGGGGGGTGATGGAGCTGCTCAACTTTGATCAGCGCGTGTCCGACGAACTGTACAAGCTGGCATCTATCAACCTGTCGCCCAACGTTCCCGGCCAGGTTGTGCTGGGGCTGATGATCAATGGGCCTCGACCGGGAGACGAGTCGTATGCACAATACGCGCGTGAGAAGCAGGAGCTGCTTGACTCGCTTCGACGCCGGGCCCGGGCCATCACTGACGCCTTCAACAGCTGTGAGGGGATAGTGTGTCAGGAGACGGAGGGTGCCATGTACTCCTTTCCAAAGATCACCCTTCCGGCCGGGGCGATGGCGGCGGCTAAGGCGGCAGGCAAGGCACCCGATGTCTTTTACTGCCTCAAGCTTCTGGAGCAGACGGGCATTTCTACTGTACCGGGATCGGGCTTCAAGCAACGGGACGGGACGTTCCACTTCCGCACCACCATCTTGCCGCCCGAGAGCCAGTTCCAATCAATCATTCAGCGGTTTCTGGCCTTCCATTCCGCCTTCATGGCCGAGTACAAGGGCTCGAGTGGGACAAGTGTCAGTACACGCGCGCGATTGTAGATAGCGAAAAAAGTGAGATCTGAGAGGGAGAGACGGTGGGGAGAGGAAAAACAAAGAGGAATGTGTCTAGACAGAATAGAAAGGGAAAGAGGAGATGAGTGGGCCGGGTATCGTGTCAATTTCTTTGTGGCTATTGACGTAAGCGTCACCGGCATACGTAAGGCATGTCTTGCGCTTCTTTGAAAATCGTGCCTGTGAATGGATGATGCATTTTTGTGTTCTTGGTGTCTGTGTGTGTGCGAAAGCGCGTGTGAGGGTGTAGCATGCGATTATTAGAGACCTGCGAATCGACACTTCATTACGATATACATACGAGCAGGTAGAGCTGTCCGCGCGTATTAGCTCCGTACAATAGAGACTCATGGGGCTCTGCAACCGCGAGCATCGTCATCATGTGTGCGTGGAGGAGATAAAGATGGGAAGCCAAAAGTTTTTTTCTTTTGCAGCAATAGATAATATCAAACGATTTAAGTAGGAGAGAAAGAAGAGAATCAAGGGTAAAACACCAGCTTTCCCATCCAAAAAAGACTTGCCGTTTCGCCCCTACTTTTGCTCTCGTTTGGTACGTCCTACTACCCGCAGGGGGGAGGAGGAGGTTTGAGGCTGCTGGAGAGTCCACGGGATCCAGTGAAACCAAGTCCCACCCAATCCACATAAGCACAACCACCCAAAACTACTAGTAGTACCACCACACCATCACCACTAACACCATCAACACATCCACATGGAATGGTAGTGCCGCTGGAAGGACATGGGCCATCGCTCGGAGTTCCCCCCCATCGCTTCGCCCTCGGCAAGAGCTCCTCAGGCTGCCAGGTTTAGTCTCTTCCCCCTTCCTCCATGCCCCCTTGTCTTTCCCCTGTTCATGACCAAAAGCCAATCGACACTGCCGATAAACACAATATAATCGCTTCACTTAGCTCGTAAGATGCCGAGGCAAGGCGGGAGGCGCTCATGCCCAAGAGGGCTTGGTCTCATGCCCTGCCCTTTTCCATTGCTCTGCGCTTGGGGTCTTCTTTTCTTTTGACAAATATGGACTGGATAAACGGCCCCACATCCACTTCACTGACGTACATTCATCACAGCGAGTGAACTAACTTTTCTTCTCGATGCTGATGGTGACCTGGCCAAAGGCAGGGACTGCCGCCTTGGACTAGGGACTCGGAAAGGAAATACATAAAAGTAGTCGATCGACACCCTGCAGCCACGACCACAACCACGACAAGCATCCTGTCACTCACCTAGCAGCATGAAGGGGTTGCCTGAGAGCGGTGCACATGAGTCATCGGAAGAGGTGCGTTGTCGATAATCGGGAGAGTGTCTGGTTATCTTTCAACTGCAGTAATTACTGCTTCGCATTGGCAATGGGGGCTTGCACTCCTCATGATTTCCCATCAAAGACGGCTTGCACATCCTTTCTCCATCCATTTCATCTATATTATCCATGGCCTTCTTTCCTCTTTCCTGTCCTCTCTTCTGACCCACGCATGATATGTTAAACCATGCTCCCATCGCACCTACACCCGTCCCCAAACTCCACAGGAGGACATCCTCTGCGCTGTCTGCGGGGAAGGCCACAGCGAGGATGACAACCAAATAGTACTCTGTGACCATTGTGACTTGAGCGTGCACCAAGGCTGTTACGGTGTGGAGGCTATTCCGGTCGGGAAATGGTTTTGCCGTTTGTGTGAGTATGGCATGGACTGCCGTAAGGTCCGCTGTGCTCTTTGTGGCCACGGAGGCGGTGCCTTCAAAGCCACCACCGCAGGGGACTGGGCACATATCCAATGTGCTATCTGGTTGCCCGACGTGGGTTTCACGCAACCCGACAAACTGGAATTGATCGATTATTCCCGCATGGCCCCCGCCCGTCGCACCCTCAAATGCATCATCTGCCAAGAGAAGAAGTCGGGCCCGTGCGTGCAATGCCCCGTGGGGAAGTGCCACCTCTCCTTCCATCCATGGTGCCTCCTCTACCGCGAACATCCGGATATTTACGTCCCTCCCACGGAGTATGAGGCCTTCTGCAAGAAGCACTCTCCCCCCATCGGCGACCGGAAGCCCCAACTCCTACTCAAGGTCCAAGACTACTACACTAGCGGCAAGGGTGGCAGTGGCGGCCAGGAACCAATCAGGGAGACAGGTGTTCCCGGTGCACCGGTAGGAGGAGGTGGAGGACGTGGAGCAAGAGGTGGAGGACGAGGTAGTCGTGGGGGAGGAAGGGGGAGTAGGGGAGGTGCGCGTGGCGCCGGTGGTCGCGGGGGAATGCCGTGCTGGCCTCCTTTGCCCGCCAGGAAAAATTTGGGGAGGGGCGGTACACGAGGTGGAGGAGGAGCTAGCGGTCGGAGCAGCCCTCGCATATTTGGTGGTGCAAGCGTGGCCTCGGAAGGGGTAGGGGACGACACGTCCTCTTTTGCTGGAGAAGAGGGAGGAGGGGGAAGGGGGGAAGGGGAGGTGGTCCCGTTATTTAGTGAGTATCCCGGCCAAAATCTGAACGAACAATTAGATTTGGATCATTTTTGGAGTGCAGTAAATATGTTCTTTCCCGACGACCATTCTCCTGCTTTCCTACAGCGCATTCGCTTAGCAGTGTTGCCGGTGGAAGCTCCAGTGGGTGGCGCGTCTGACGACGATCATCCCATCTTTAGATTCCCCCGGGTTCAGGGCGCTAAGTATGCTTCTGATGGTGAGAGTGGCGGAAGGGAGGAGAAGAGAATAGGATCACATCCTGTGCCAAGAAGAGAAAAGTCCAGCTCGAGCAGCACGGATGAGGAGGGGAAGAGAGAGGAAGAGGAGGAAGAGAGTGTGTGGGCTTTGGATGACTTGGACGATATCGAGGAGGGTAGCTTATCAGAAGCCTCATATGAGGGAGACGAGGAACGGCCGGCCGAAGCTTTTTTGGTGCAGTTGAAGCGTCGTTTGCGGTTGCGACAACAAGAGCAGGAGTCAGCAGCCCTGGCCAGTGACGTGACGAGCATAAGTTTGGAAGGAGAGGCAGCCAGAGATAGAAGCAGCAGCAGCAGTAATGGAGGTCGAGGTAGGGATATAGAGATGATATTTCAGACACAGGCAAACGGCCAGCAGCGGATTCTGAGCTCGTACAGAGCAACAAGGCCTGAGCATTCGACCAACGGTCCGGGGGAAATTTGCAGCACGGATTTGGAGCTGCTGACACTGGAGAAAGAGGGTGGCCCGACTTCGTCGTCATCATCCTCTTCTCCTTCCTCCTCTTCAGCAGGGACGCAACAAGCTCGCACGACCATAAATGTGGAGATAGTGCAACCTTCCTACGTGGATCTAGAGCTCATGTCCCACCAGCAAGAGCTTCACTTTGTCTCAAACGCCTTGCGGCATAGGGTTGACGGGATGATGAGTCGCATGCTCTCTGATGCCGAGAAGAAGCAACGGCAGAAGGACGAGGCCGGGACGATCGAACGTCGGTACCTACTGGCAAGGGCCTGGAAGTTCGTCGCGCAAGGGTTGAATAAGGGGTTGCAAGACCAGAACCCTGACTTCAATAAGCACAAGGAGGAGGTGCTCCCGGCAAGTTGGACGGTACCTGTGGATGGCCGCCCACCCCCGCCGACGCCTGAGGCGGTGGTGCCGGGTGTGGAGGGGGTGGAGGTAGATGATAGCATTTGTATGGTCTGTTTTGACGGGAGCTCGACTGAGAACAACGAGATAGTGTTCTGCGATGGGTGCAATGTGGCGATCCATCAGGCGTGCTACGGCTTGCCGGAGGTGCCGGAGGGGGACTTCTACTGCGAGAAATGCCTAGGACTGATGGAGAATCCGGAGAGACCCATCGTGTGCGCTCTCTGCCCGGAGGTCCACGGGGGATTCAAGCGGACAGTGGATGGGAAGTGGGTGCATTTGGTATGTGCCCTGGTCTGCCCGGGCGCGCGGATAACCAACCTGATGGACATGGGGCCTGTGGATCTGTCGGGTGCCTCGGCAATCATCAAGCGGCCAAGTGCTAGCTCCCCCCTGCGGCACCCGCCGCCCCCTCTCGTGGCCTTGCAACCCCCAGACCTCCCCCAACTTACTCCTGCGCTGCTAGTCGCGGCTGCAACAAATGAGATTGCAGCACAAGGAATGAGGACAAACACAACAGCAACGGTTGAGAAGGAGGAGATCAGCCAGGAGGTCACCGTCATCGCTAACAGTAAAGGGAACCGGAAGGCCAATCCATGTGTATCCGCATCTGCGGCACCGTCGGAAGGAGAAGAGGCAGGAGAAGGGGAAAAGAAGGAAGAGGACTGGGGAAGGAGCCAGCAGCAGCAGAAGCAGCAGCAGCAGCATCAGCAGCAGCAGGAAGAAATTTCCCTGGCCGCTGAGCAGCCCTCCTTCCCGGCCACATTTGCAGCAACTTGTTTGACGGATGAAACCACAACCTCGACCTTGGACAAGCAGGCCGACGACGAGTTGAATGCTGTCCTGACAGAAGCTGCAGCTGCCATCGCTTCCTCTCCTAGACTCTCCTCTCCCCCATTGGCAATGACTTCCTCTCAAAAAATTGCCGAGAAGAGAAGCAGCCCATCTCCTACCCCTACTTCTATCGCTCGTAGATCTACTCGATCTAGCCCTGCCATAAGTGGAAGAGTTTCTCGAGCGAGCAGCAGCTGCAGTGTTTCTACTGTACAGCGACGGCCAGATGGCGTGCCTGAAGAGAAAGCTTCCGCTGCAGCCTCGGAAAAGGAACAGAGAGAAAAAATGGAGACGGATGTCGCCTCACCGGCTAAACGCGAGGGAAAGGGTGAGGTGCCTGAGGTGGTCATGGTGGAGGACGGAGATGGCCGAGGAGTTGGAGGAGCAGCGTTGTCATCAGCTACACAACCACCAAGAGAAGCACCACATATGGAAGTAGAGACCGCCGCCAGGACCGAGAGCTTCACTCCCTCGACAGCTTCCTCCTCCGCCCTCGTCGTCAGTGCAGCCCCCTCTCCCAAATTTGCCTTGGCCCCCAACCCTACTCACGTGCGGGTGGATCAATGCATCATTTGCAGTCAAAGTCGGGGGCACACCCTCCAGTGTTTGCACGAAGGATGTCGCGCCCGATTCCACTTGCTGTGTGCCTGGTTCCGAGGCGCCTTTGTCTCGGTAGACCTCACCGATCGGAGTTTTTGGGGCCACGGCAAGAATCGCGAAGATTACCCTGCAGGGCTGCACGTGAGGGCATACTGCCTTCAGCACTGCCCCCAGGGGGCACACGATCGCTTGGAGCAAGTGCAACTTCGCGCAAAATACCGTCTGAAGGAAAATGATCAACATGGTCCCAAGCGGCATCATGCGTATAAGAAGCGCGCATACACCTACGGGGGGATGCAGGGAGGGAAAAGTTTGGGGGGACATCAGGGATTGAATCCGGATAGCTACCATCGGTACGCGTGTGCGATTTGTATGGAGCCCAAGGCCAAGTTAGTGGAATCCACGGACAAAGTAACAATAGCAGCAGCAACAACAGTGGTAGCACAAGAGCTGGGAGGAGGAGTAGAGGTGGGGGAAACGAAGGAAAGCGCGAAAGGGCGGCCGGATTCGTTGAAGACATCGGCAGCGAAGGCTGCGGAAACGGCGGAAGGCGCCCTAATAGTCTGCAGTAGGTGTGACATGTCGGTGCATCGAACATGCTACTCCTACTTCCAGGAACCGCCGACCAGGACCTCTTCTTGTCAAGCCGAGTGGCTTTGCCAGACGTGCGTCGGGGAACAGCAGGACCTGGGCAGCGGCGGCTCCTGCGCCCTCTGCCCTCGCCGGGGCGGGCTGCTCGTCCCGACCAACGACCGCAACATCCGGTGGGTCCATGCTTTTTGTGCCGAGCACAATGGGCCCCTTGTTTTCAAAGCCGGCCGAAGCCCTATTCTCTCTCAATTGGCGGCGGTCGACATACGGAATGTGGGAAAGGAAGCCAAAAAGGCCTCCAAGTGCGGAGTCTGCTCGCGCAAGAATTCAGGTCTTTGCCTGCGTTGTGCCCACCCCTCGTGCTCCGTACAATTTCATCCGCTCTGCGCTAAGCTGGACGGGTGGTATTTTGAGGCGGAGCCTCGGGGAGAGGCGCCTGTGGTGCTCTGCCCTGGGCACGTCCCCCATGGGGTCTACCGAGGGTTGAATGGGCAGTATTTCGACATGAAGGCCACAGCAAACCTTCGCAAGAACCTGGATCGAGCACGCTTGATAGTTGACCTAGTGCGGAAACGCGAGAAAGTCAAGAAGGCGTTGTGGAAGGCGGATTGTGACCTGGCCCTGAATCGGTTGCAGAAGCTGCGGGTGTTGCTCGAAGGGCGGGTTCTGGAGATGCAGAATGGACGACGACTGACGGAGGACCGCTTGGCGGTATATAGGAAAGAGTTAGGAGCTATTAAAGCACGGTCAGTGGGTGCGCAGGAGGCCGAGGAGGAAGAGGCCTTATTCAAAGAGGCAGACCTGGACGACAGAGCTTCCGCAGCAGCTGCGGCCATCACAGCAGCAGCAGCAATAGAGGAGAGGAAGAAAAGATCATTGCAGGGAAAGGCTACGGATGGGGGGGAGGCTGGCGGTGCGGGCACCAACAAGAGACCAAGACCGGACTTGTCGTTAATCCCTTCGGGTCGCCCTGTCCGCAGAAGTCGCAATACGCCGCAGGATCAGTCTGCTGCCTCAAGTGTGTGTGACACGGAGGCTGACGAGGCCGGTGGAGGAGGACCGCTTGCACTTGCACCGGTAGAAAATGTCGCGACGTCAAAAAGAGGAGGCAACACCTTAGCTGCTGCTTCAACGGATTCCTCCGCCGTGTCAATCAGCAGCCCTCAATCCAGCGCAGCCGAAGTTACTGTCCATGTCCCTGCCTTCCCTCTCTCGGTCAAGAAGTATCAGAAAAAGGTTAAAGCGGAGAAAGAGAAGCTGTCCGCGTCGTCCATCGCATCCGCATGCCCACCACTTGCACGAGGGAAGGCAGCAGCCGCAGGCAAGTCCGGCGATGCAGCTACAGCACAAGGGAAGACAGAAATGGAGAAAGCTGTAGAGGAGGAGGAAGAGGAGGAGGATGCTTTGCTGGCACGCGATCGCTTCGAGGCCCTTACGGAAGAGAGGGGCATGATAGCAGCCGAGGCGTTGGGTAAGACCGGTAGTCTATTGTGGGCCGCGGCGGGGACGAGGGTGGGGGCGTGTGGGCGAGTGGACTTTGAGAAGAGCTTGGGGCTGATAGTTGATCCCGAGGACTTGCGCCGGCGGGAGAAGCGAGGTCAACCCCCCGCACCTGGTAGGGTGGTAGGGGATGCTCGCATAAGCTTGGATAGGCAGCTGTTGGAACTAGTGTCGGCGCTGGAGGATTGCAAGGATGGGAGTGGGCGGGATGTGAGTGCGACATTTGAGTTGTCTCCTGACCCTGAGACCTACCCTGAATACTATGATGCTGTCTTGCATCCCATGGACCTGGAAACACTGCGGCACCGCGTACTTACCTTCTTCTATCTCTCTATGTCGGATTTTTGCAAAGACGTGCAGCAGATCGTGCGGAATGCCAAGAAGTTTAATGCGCCTCGATCACAGACATACATGGACGCGGAGTTCCTCAGGACCTTTTTTGAAAGAAAGAAAGCGGAGGTCCTAGAGAGGGAAAAAAAGGCGTTGGCGGCACTCCATCATCAGGAGCGGCAGGAGAAACAGGGCATGTGGGAGGGTGGTGCGGACGGAGATGGGCGGGCAAGACGACGGCGCTTGGGCGGGGGCGACGGTGCTGCTGATGTTGGAGGTTTTGGGGGCAGTGGCAGCGTTAGTGGGAGTATGGAGGCCAAGCAGAAGGGCAAGCGCAAGGGCATTGCTGGAGGTGGCAACCGAGTAAAAAGAAACACGCGGAGCACGCTTAAGAAGGAGAGGGTCTGCCTGGTCTGCTCTGCGGGAGGCGATGACAGCGTGCCTGTGGTGGGACAAGGCCCATGCCACGCGTGTGCTGAGTGCGTGCAGCAACGACCGGAAGCGTTTTTGGGGCATCAAGTGGATGTGCTGTGGCCTGATGATGATATGTGGTATGCGGGTAAGATCCACGACTACGACAGGTTGAGTGGACAGCATCGTATTTGGTATGATGACGGGGAGTGGGAGTTTGTCCATCTACATGAAGAGGAGCTGTCCTATTTAGTGCCGGTGGTATTTCGCCCGGCGAAGGCAGCGAGCCCGGCGAATGCGTCTGAAATCAGTCTCGTTCCGCTTGTGAAGTCCGACGCTATACCGAAAGGTAAGGTGGGAGGGGGTCGCAGAGGGAGTGCCAAGAAGGAGGCCCCTAAGGAGCAGGGAGAGGAAGAGAAACCAGAAAAAGAAGGGGGAGTGAAAAGGAAAGTGCAAAAAGCGCGATTCGAAGAAGCAGACACCTCTTTAGGGGCCGCAGCGAAAAGCAGCAGCGGCGAGGGAGCGGAGGATGTGGTGGAGATTGATGCAATCGGGCAGGAGCAGGAGCAAGAAGACGAAGAGGAGACAGAAGACGAAATGTAGCCGCCCTGCTAGATTGGTATAAGTAGAGAGCATAGGTAACAATAAAGTTTGGGTAAAAGAGCTGGCCGAGTGTGTTAAGTTTGTATTGTAGTATTGCGGGTGTCCTCCTTTTACGACCCCGCGACCCCCAGGAAGCAACAAAAGCAAGAGGAGCATTACAAATCCCGCTTCTTCCACGCAATGAAAGGAGGCGAATGGAAGCAAACAAATGTAGAATGAACGATGAAACTCTTGTCGTGCTTGTGCTGTGTTGCTTTCAGCTTCTTTCTTTTGACGTTATTTTCTTGATTTTTCCCCGAGTGCAGTCAAGAACGAAGATTTTTGGAAAACGAGTGTATGAATGATGCGAGACGATCACTTTGTTAGGGGGCTTCAGAGTTAAAAAAGAAAGAAAGAAAGATCTGATTTGTTGATTGATTGATTGTTTCTTTCATGAGACCGATAAAAAAAAGGCATACTATAGACAGAAAGCTCCTCGGCAACAGAATGAGTGGGAAACAATCTCCGTCTCCCACCAACCGCGCACCCCAAGGTGGCGGACAAAGAGGAGGCTTTGCCTAGAGCTGCATCTTACTCATGACCTTGTCGTCTGCAATGAAATGACTTACAAGGTGAATTGTGTGGATAGAGTGCGTTTCGTACTGGGCCCTGTACTGGGCAAGAAGCGGTGGAGAATGGACGGTCATCAGCATGACGACCGGAGGAGAGAAAGAAGGAAAGTGATGGCGAAGGACATGAGCGGCACACAGCAGCACCACCACCACCACAAGGACTACATACAGCACCACCGCGGCATATTAGCAACAAGGAAAGGATGATGATATGCAGATCAATGGCAGACTGCATTACCCAGGCGTCGATTGTGGACCAGCCCGCAAGCCTGCCTCCCCCATGCTAACCCACGCACTACCCAGTTCCAGTTCTCAACACTCATAATCATCCCTTCCGCATGTACTCCACCACAGAGAAGTATGGTCCGCTACAGCCGTGAGCCCGATGATCCCAACAAGGGTACGTTATGTGCCCTCTCCCCTTTCCCCCTGTCTCCTCTTTGTCTTGCTTAGTCCTTGGTTCACCTGGGATCATCCATCACCCACCATGCCCTGAGCTTCCTAAGCATTCGTATTGTCACTCGACGATCCCCATCGTCATTATGGCATCTACTAACCAATTCTTGCCTCCAACCACACCATTTAAACAGCCGCCAAGGCCCGTGGCTCGCACCTGCGCGTCCACTTCAAGCACGTCCGCGAAGTGTGCCACACCGTCATGGGTTGGCAGGTGAGTAAGGCCAAACAGTTCCTGGAGGACGTGCTGCAGTACAAGCGGGCGGTGCCCTTTACCCGCTTCACGCAGGGCGTGGGGCGACACGCCCAGGCCAAGCTCCTGAACGTACCTGGCTCTCAGTGTGCCTGGCCCCAGAAGGCCACCAAGGTGGTGCTGGACATGCTCACCAACGCCGAGTCCAATGCCGAGGTGAAGGGCATGGACACCGATAACCTCTACATCATTCACGCCCAGACTAATCGGGCGCCCAAGCAACGCCGACGAACCTACCGAGCCCACGGCCGCATTAACCCCTACATGTCCAGTCCGGCTCACTTGGAGATTATCCTGACCGAGAAGCCCGTGCATGTCAAAAAGGAGGCCGGTGCGCCCAAGCTTACCCGCAAGCAGGCGGCCCGAGTGCGCGTCGGCGGTGGCAACTAAATCAGTCATGAGGAGAGGTAGAGAAAGTGGAAGAAGACGGACAGACTGGTTTGCAATTATTTTTTTGGTCGGCTGTAGCATGTTGATGCGTTGACTCAAGCGGTGTCAGGAAGTCGATGGGGAATTTTGGCCTTGGGCGCGACGGTGTGTGGAGTGAGGGACCATGTCATACCGTAGAGGAGCGAGCTAGGGTTACGCATCGTTTGCTTGATTGTACGGAAGCCCAAAAACGCAAAATAATTGAGATGGAAACAGTGATTGATGATGGACCTCTATTATTTCTCATGCAGAAACTTTGCCCACCGACGACTATTTTTGAGTTTTCTTTCCCTTCTTTTCAACTCCATTTTTTTTTGCAATAAAGTAATCCCTGCTCTGGTTGCGTGGATGATTTCCTCAATCGGGTCGCCCATTCCCCACGTTGCGGAACGGGAGAGTGTTCGTCGTTCGTTTCCTCCGCTCATGGTTCCGATCACTGAGACACTGAACAAACGCACAGCCACCAAAGTGCGGAGCCCAGACAGCGCCATACGTGTGCCCATGCTGACGGAGCGACAAAAGGCGGACCTGTAAGTACATCTTGTATCTGCTTTCCCCTTATATCCTCAACCACCATCGCCATTGCCTCCCCCATCCAACACGCACCCTCCACACCTCCACTCCACAACCCAAACAAAGGCATGTGGCCATCCTGGAGTACCTGCGCGACGGCGGGAAAGGCCTAGCACAGTCCGCAGAGTCCTTTGCCCGGGAAGTTGGCCTGGAAACGGCCGACGTCCCTAAGTCCACAGGTACCCTGGAAAAGAAATGGACCGCAGTGGTGCGCCTGCAAAAAAAAGTCATGGAGCTCGAAGAGCGCCTTGCAAACACCGAGCAAGAGCTCAAGACCTCGCGGTTTCATCCTTATGGTGTGGTGGGTGTGCGGCCGCTGGCTGCCGGCGGGGCTCGCAACCTGCCTCGTGCCCCGGCAGTGCAGACGCTTGTGGGCCATCGTGGCGGCGTGACATGTCTGACGACGCACCCCGTCTTTGCCCTACTCGTCTCCGGGAGCGAAGATTCTACGATTAAAACCTGGGATTTGGAGAGCGGGGTGTATGAAAAGACATTGAAAGGGCACACGAATGGATTGCAATCCCTGGTGTTTAACCGAGCAGGCACCCTCTTAGCTTCTTGCTCCAGCGACCTTAGCATCAAGATTTGGGATTTCGGTCCCTCAGCGACCGTGCCTGACTGCCTTCGAACGCTCCGAGGCCACGACCATAACATCTCTGGCTTGATATTTTTAGGGCCATCGGATGCGCAGCTTGTGTCGTGCTCCCGGGACACGACTGTGAAGATATGGGAGGTTAGCACAGGGTATTGCTTGCGGACATTGACGGAAGGACACACGGACTGGGTGCGTTGCTTGGCTGCAAGTGAGGATGGCGCTCTTGTGGCGAGTGGAGGAAATGATCAGACAATTGTGGTGTGGAATTTGTCGACGGGCTCACCGACCTTGACGCTACGGGAGCACACGCACGTGGTGGAGAGTTTGGCGTTTCCGCCCGTCGGGACGGAGGTGAAGTTGGACGACAAATGCAGCAGCAGCAGTAGTAGCAGCAGCAGCACCACCACCACCAATACTACTACCATTGGGAAAGCGGGTAATAGTATCAGCGGCCGAGCTGTGCGTGCTTATTTGGTGTCGGGTGGGCGGGATAAGACTGTCAAGCTATGGGACGCCGTGACGGGCCAGTGTCTCTCGACCTTTTCTGACCACGATAACTGGGTACGTTCCGTCTGTTTCCACCCCTCTGGACAATATATCTTGAGCGTTTCGGATGACAGAAGCATGCGTGTTTTTGATATTGCCAGGGCACGGTGTGTCCGCACAATAGCGGACGCACACAGTCAGTTTGTGACTGCGCTGACACAGCACGTGGTCTTGCCCTATGTGGCGACAGGGAGCGTAGATAGAGAGATAAAGGTGTGGGAGTGCCGGTAGGAGGAAAGGAGGGAAGGGTTATGGAGAGAGGAAAGGGACTGTATGATTCTACTGATGGTAGCGTATGTACAGCGAGTTAGATCGAAAAGAACAAGGCAGCCCAACCACACACCAGCAAAGCTAAAACGAAAGCTGGCAGGTTATTTGAAAAGATGAAAAAGTAATGAAATACAATATCAGAACAGCCCTTTTTGCTTCGGTCTTACCCTCTGCGGCTCCCCTCCACTCTGGCTCTTGACATCTAAGCTTACCAACCACCCATCGTCCTCCCTAAATGAAGGGCTGGGAGAAGCCAAGGTATCGCTCCTGGATCTTCCACTGCAGGGCCCCCTCCTTCTCATCATACTCCCGCACAAACAACAGCAGGTAAAACGACGCGCGGACCTCATCTTCCTTCCCCTCCACAATTTTTCCCTCGCGGTTTCGCACACAGTTGATATGCTGAATCAAGGTTCCAAGCACCAGAACAGGTTGATGATCGTGAATTTTCGCCTGAACAATCTCGGCATTGCTTATCTCCAGCACATGGGGGTCAAGTGCCAACCCCTCCGCCTTCCTCAACCTAAACTCCTCCGCCATCTGCTTGTACATCCCCTCCGACAGATAGGGCTTCAACGTCTTCAGATCTCCCTTCAGGTAGGCCTTAAAAAACAAAGGCAAAAACGACTCCGTGAGCGTACCCACCCAATCCTCCATGACAAACTCTGGGTCGGCCCGCCTGATCTCCCGTAACGCTATCCCCAGCTCGGTTTCTGAGGTCAAGTCATCCCACATCGACGACAACTTGTACACCAATGGGTTTTGACTCGTCTCCCACATCTCCCTAGCGTCCTCTACCCTGTCGTTAAGCTTTCCCCTCAGCTTTCCTGCCTGTCGACCCAGCTCGGTATCGGCCAGCTTAGTCCCTGCCTTAAGGATTTCCTGAATGATCGGTGCGTCCTTCAATTGTTCTGCCAGTCGCTCCCAAGTCTTCTGCTGCTGCTTAACCACCACAAGCGCACCGCGCCCCACTGCCTTCTTCTCGGCTTCCTCCGCCTCGTCATCCTTCTCTTCATCCACTTTGTCGGCGGCTGCGGCCGCTGCTGCTGCGTCCGTGGAGGAATGCTGGTAGATGTGCTTCTTCATACCGGTGCTCTTTTCTTGCATGCCAAATAAGTCCGCGAAAGCCTCCTTCAAACCCACTTTAAAGTCTTGGGTCCAGGCTCTAGCTGCCTCCCTGGGTGGCCGTCCTGCCAGCCAGCGCGTGTAGAAACTATCCCCATCTGCGGAGGCTGCCGTGCTACTGGTGCTTCCGCCGTTGGTGGAAGAGGAGGAAGAGGAGTCATCTTTGGCTTCCTCTCCAACTCCTCCTCCCTTGCTTTCTTCATTGTGGGCTCCAGAAGTGGAGGTCTTGACTGTTCCCTCTCCACCTGCTTCATCTCCTACCTTCTCTTCTCTTCTCCTCTGGGTGCTTGTCGAGGCCGATGACAGTGGTTGTGATTCTACATCTCCCTCTGCTCGCACAGTCTCTGCCGTAGACTCGACACTTGGTGCCTTACTCTCCTCCGTAGGCCTTGCAGCTGCAGCGGCACCCCTGGCTCCTGCGTCCCCTCCCTCTTCCTCTTTTTCCTTCTCTTGCCCCTGCTGCGCCGCCGCCATCTTCTCCTTGAGCTGAGACACGACAGCCTGCGAGCTCTTGCTTAGCGTTTCGGTTGTCTCGCTCAAGCGGGTGGAAAACGCAGACGAGTACTTCTGCACGCTATCCGTCAGCTTGAACGTCTTGTCCGTCAGGTCCCCAGTCTCCTTCCGGAGCTTCGACAGACTCTCCTTGAACTCCTTGTTTTGCTCCACCTCCTTATTGAATGACTTTTTAAGTTGATCAAAGAAGCCTCCCGCCAAGGCCCGCCGCGCTCCCGACAAGTTGCTGATGCTGCCGGGTGCTGGTGGCGTCAAACCCTGCTGCTGCAATAGTAGGGCCACCAGCGCTGGCTGCCGTACCCTGGTGCCTGAGCAGATGCAAAAAAGGATTAAGTTAACGTGAAACGCATAACACGGTTGCACAAACGCTGCCTCATGTATCCGCATTGCTCGTTTCACATACATACACACCTGAATGGTAGTGGGCCCCCCGCCACAATGCTCCGCCCCGCCGCAGCATTACCCCCTCAGGTGTAGCTTCTTGATCGGATGGTGCCTTGTGCTGCTTGGAGTCACTGGCTCCCTACCGTCGGCGTTCCCCAGGCTCTATAGTTCCTGTGATGGGACGGAGAGAGGGTCGTGAAAGCTTAATACCGCTTTAAAAGAGTTCTGGGCCAGTCGCAATAATCTCAAGAAGGATACTTGTGCCTGTGCGGCGCTGAGAAGAGCGATGATGACGATCGCGACCACACTATGCCCCTACGCTCTATGCTGCTTTACGTGCATCACAATCAGCCAACTGTACCGTATCCAGCCGATGAATCACAATCTCACTTCTATTGCTTCCACTCATTCGTATCTACAGCGACGCCACGACCATCGTCCCTTTCCGCTCCCAACATTCTCAGCACTAGATACTGCGCCCCTCCCCTTTGTTAGGGAAGGAATAGGAACGAGTACACCGTCAAGGTACGCATTCTCGTCATGAGCGACCATCACGTATATGCCTCTCCAGTTACTTGATCAAGAGCCGTGGGGCTCTGCTGGACGAGTGAAAAAATGCAGTGAGAAAGGAAAAGCACCCGCATCATTATCGTTATCATGACTCACTCATCCCTTCCTCCCTGTCACACCACAGGTACAGACGCTAGATAGTAAGATGGAGGCACTTCTAGGCCGTGTCGCAAGACTAGGCGCTGGTGTGGCAGGGGCAGCTTTTGTGGGCAACAACTTTTTGTTCAACGGTAGGTCGTTTGTGACTCCCACCCCAGAGAGGACGAGGACAGGGCCTGCACGCACATCACATTTACTTGCGGAGGCATGCATGCCAACTTTTCGGCAGAACGCCCCTTGACATCAAGATCCCTTTCAGCACTCACCCTTTCTGCTCTCCCTCCATCCTCTTTCCCAAAATCTCAGTGGAAGGCGGGTACCGCGCAGTGGTCTTCGATCGGTTCAACGGGGTGCTCCCGAAGCCATTGGAGGAAGGCACGAGCATCGTTATTCCTGTTCTCCAGAGCGCCTACCTGTTCGACGTCCGTGCCAAACCGCGTGTCATTAACTCCGTCACGGGAACCAAGGACCTGCAACACGTCAACATCTCCCTCCGTGTCCTCTCCAGGCCCGTCGAGCAGAAGCTCCCCGAGATTTTCTCCAAGATCGGTATTGACATCGACGAGCGAGTCCTGCCCGGTGTGGGGAATGAGGTACTGAAAGCTGTCGTTGCCCAGTACAATGCCGAAGAGCTGTTGAGCAAGCGTGAGCAGATCTCTCACCAGATCCGCATGAACCTTATCAAGCGCGCCAGCGAATTTCACCTTATTTTGGACGACGTCTCCATCACCCACTTGACCTTTTCCAAGGAGTTCACCAAGGCCATCGAGCAAAAGCAGGTGGCGGAGCAGGATGCCGAGCGACAGATGTACTTGGTACAGCGGGCGGACCAGGAGCGAAAGGCGGTGGTTATCCGCGCCGAGGGTGAGGCTGAGGCCGCTGGCAAGATCTCCAAGGCAGTGGCAGACTACGGGAGCGCCTTGATTGAGATCCGACGAATTGATGCTGCGCGTGACATTGCCGATATTCTGAGTAAGAGTCGCAATATCACTTATCTTCCTGGTGGACAGAACTCGGGTCTGCTTTTGGGCTTGACGGCGGGGCAGGCTTAAAGGATAAGTAAACGGAGGGAGGGGGAAATAGAGCGGGAGGGAGATGAGTTGAGGAAAGACCCGTAGAAGTGTACTCAACGGGCCCCTTTATTTGGGAGGAAATGGGTCAAAACCAGAAAGAAAGAGGATGAGAGAAGAGAAGATACAACTAAAACAACAACGACATCCGAAAGAAAGAATCGAACGACAGAACAATTTTCTCTTTCCCGTCGTTGTGATTCATCTCATGACCATTTACTACTTTTAAATACAATTCATTGCTCCGTTCCCCCCTCACCGTCCTACTTCAACTCCTCCACCGTCGCATAGACCGCTGCCCGCATCACTGCCTCAGGTGCCCGCCTCTTAGTCCACAACTGGAACTGCTCCACCCCCTGCGCAATCAACATTTCGGCTCCCTGGACGAATGGGCATCCCGCCTCGCGAGCCTGTGCCAGTAGCGCCGTTTCCGCTGGGCGGTATGCCACGTCCATAACCACTGGTTGTGCTCGCAGCAGAGTGGGGGGTAGGAGGAAGCCGGCGGTAGAAGGAATGGTGGAGACAACTACATCTATACCTCCTTGCTGGCCACCCGTCGCTTCCAGGATAGATTCAGGCGTCAGGGCATGCACTACCGTCCCTCCAAAGCGCGCGGCGACATCCTGAGCCTTGCTCGGGGTGCGATTGAAGACAAGCAGGCGTAGCCCCAGGGAGGTCATGCCATACGCTGCCGCAAGCGCCGTTCCTCCTCCCCCCACGACAAGGGCCACTCGAGGCCGCCCCTCCGCGTCCGTTACCCCTCGACCCGTCTCACGAAGACGTTGAACAATGGGCTTCACGATCCCCTTCCAATCTGTATTGTGCCCCACCCAGCGGAGTTGCCCCGTGCCTGCCTCTCGCTCGACAACCACTGTGTTGACTGCACCGATGGCGTCCACGGAGGGCGATACACGATGAAGCAAGGGAATCACAGCTTGCTTATGAGGGATAGTGACAGAACAACCCCCGAAGGACTGCGCATTTTGATCTGAGTATTTGGCTTTGAGATCAAGGACGTCTTCCGTCTCGAAGAGGGAATAGGTGTGGGGTAACAGACAGTGTTGAAAGGCCGCGTTATGCATGGCAGGCGACGGCGACTTCGAAATAGGATGCCCCAACAAACAGAACGATGCCGAGGGGACCATGCCAAGATCCCTCCTAAAATTCATGATCTCTCCCGCAGTCAACTGACCGGGAGCGGCGACATAAGGCAGAAGCTTGTTTGTAACGGGTGTATATCTACTGTTCAAAACCCGACTCAATTTCCCCACCTCCCCCAAGCACAACGCCACCACAGGCACCGACGCTGGCAGCCCCGCCGCAGCCGCTAGTTCATGCACATGATACGCATCGCGCATCGAATTCGCAGTCAAAACAACCTTAACAGCATCCACCCTCCCATCATGGAAGCACTCTTGAAAAATCCGTAGTGCCTCCTGATCAGTTGTCGAACGACCCACAACGTGATACGAACCCAAAAGACGGGTAGTACCCCTATAGCTACGCCACGCTGCATCCAGCAAGTGACTTCGTATCTTCCGGTCCCAGCACGCCTCCACATCCAAGACTTCAACACCTGCTCGTAAACCCAGGCCGAGGAGCTTGAAAATGGCTTCGGCGTCGTTAGGGAAGGCGCCGCATTGGTCTTTGGAGCGTACGGTGTAGATGATTGGGAGCTGTGTAGCAGACTTCAAAATGGCAACCTGGCGAAGGATGCTCCAGGGGGTACGGTCTTGTAGGAGGTCCACGCGAAGCTCCAACGCGTCCACCCCCCGTTCAAGGCCCGGGAGGAGGGGGAGGCATTCCCGCATGTCGGGAAAGGTGAGGGAGAGGAAGAAGGTGTTAGCCCCCAGGTCGAGGTTAAGGTTTGCATCGATTGTACCGTCTCCGAAACCATCCGATAGGCGGGTGATGTGTCGGATGGACTGGACTATTTGGGCGAGCGGGACGTCAGGCTCCGAGCCGACGGCTACGTCAAAACGACTCACGGCCTGCCGGCTCTTATGCTTCTCGTCGTTGTCAGCGAAATCTTCCATCTCCACCAGCTGGATGACGAGTGGCTGCGCCTCCAGGAACTCAGCGCCCTTCGCATCAGCTATCGTAGAGTCGTCCACGTCAACGATAGCAGGAATGGAGGGCGAAGAAAGGAGGGCGGCAGTACTCGTAGCCTTGACCACTGGCCAGCCCACCGCCTTGCTCACGGCCTCCGCGACCGCTATCCGCTGATTGGTCGCACCCACGAGGTAAATGGCCATGTTGCCGCCACTAACCGTGCGACATATCGTGCTAGCGATGCTACTCGCCAGCATGCTGAGACCGGAGGCTGGGCGAGTTGAGGTGGAGGAAGAAGGGAGCTTACAGGAGTGTTGATTTACTGCTAAGGACGCTGACGTTCTTGCGGCAGATGCCGAGGAGCTGGATGAAGAGGAGGGGGGGGATGGCGGGCACCTCAGTACTGGAAAGGAGTCGACTGTGGCGGTCAGGCCGGACAAGAAGAAGAGGGCTGCTGCTGCGACGTACCGCCACCGAGGAGAGGACATGATGCACTCCAGCGGCGTGATCAAGCCTGTGACGAGGGGCCGGAACAAGAGAGAAGAAATAAGTTAAACTTGGTCTCACATTTGCATATCAAGCTCGCGGTACGAAGATTTATGTGTTTGGTACTTCTACGTGCTTGCTCTGCAGTACCAAAGGAGGGCTATGCTCGCCCGCGCAGTGTAATTCGGCCGGCTCCGGCTACTTCTTCCTTTTCACCACAAGCCCTCATTTACACTGCTCCTTCCTAGTAGTGCCTTGAACCGATAAGGACGATAAGGCGTGTCGAATGCCTGAAGAGGGATGCGCTACGTTTTCACAACTCATCCATTGTAGGTGAGCGGGGAGGTTGGTGGCACGAGTTGCTGTCCGTGTGTCACAGCTCCCTCCCCTCTGTGTGTGTAGCTTCCTTTCTGCTCCACCACGGTTCCTCCCCCTTCTGGATTCCCACTCCAGGCGATACTCTCATCAGACATGAAAAAGAAGCTAAGACACCACCGAGAGGAAGGCTACCTGCGGGTCAAAAGGAACCACTCCTCTGCCTTACTGCTCACCACCCCAACACCGGTAAGCAAAGGCAAGATGGAGAGGAGAGGGCAATATCGAGATGGAAACAAATTCGAGATAGGCGGCCTTGACTGAAGCACACATTTCATACCCGTGGAAAAGCTCTTCCACACGAGCTTTGGTTTGGCTAAGGACGGCAGGTGATGCAGACGCTTCCAAAGTTGCCATAGGGTGAGGGATGGATGTATTCGGAACTGGCATTTAAAAATAAAATAAAATGCACGCCTTCAATGACAGGCAACTGTGAATTTGCCTTTTCAGTTTTCAGGGTGCGACCTCGGTGTCGCTTACACATGCAAGTATTTCCAACTTTCTTTGTTTCTTTTTGTCAATTAGTGTACAATTGGCAGCTAACAAAAACTCTTGCACTGTCTGGTGAGGAACAAAAACACTCTTTCTTGGTCCTTCATCTCTTTCTCTCTGTCTCTTGAATGATTTGTACATTACACTTTCCCCCAGGACTTCAGAACTTGATGCGCACCCGCGTCACGCCCCTCTCCCATCCCAAGCCCATTGTCTCCGTCCGCAACAGAGATTCATACGGCCCCATCAAAAGCTGACCCACAGAGGTGGTGGTGGTGATTGTGGCGCCCGGTGCCGTCTTACCCGCTTCGAAAGCCTCCCAGGCCTGTCTGTCACTGGGTAACCCATCCCTTTGCATGGCATACAGCAGCTGCAGCGCCAGGTCCGGCCGACCGGAGATGCCACATATGTAAAGCAATGCCATATAAGCCAACGAAAGGTTTCCGCCGACCGTAATCACCCCATCAATCTCCCTATCTTCCTCCGTCTCATGTTCCCCTTCAATCTCCTCGCCTTTGTCCCCCTCCCTCTCCTCCTGGGGATTCACCTGATCCAGCATCTTCAATAGTACCCTTAGCTCCCTCTTGAAGAACCCCAAGGCACTCACCGCGTCGGTCCCGAAAGATCTCAGCAAGGCGTGGCACAAAATACCATTCGCCATCACCCCCTGGGTTTCCGCCTCCCGATACAAAGCGACACATAATGAAGTCCCCCGTGCTCCCAGCTCGGCCTTACTTATCCCTGCCATTAAGATGGTGAAGGTCCGGGCATTGGGTCGCGCAGAGAAGGGAGAGGACGAAGACGAGAATGAGGATTCTCCCTTCTTCCCTCCTCCTTTGTTGTTGTTCTTGTGGTTGTTCTTGATGTTGTTGCCGCTGTTGTCTATCTCCTGCTCGTACATGCATCGAAGCACCGCCAAGGCTGTCTCCAACAGGGTGCGGCCTTTAAAGGAGTCCAGTAGAGAGAGCAACTCCCTAGTTTCTGGAGAGAGAGCCGGCGCGGTAGGATAGTAAGCACACTCGTCTACTACTAAAGACGCCTGCCGCCGCCGCCACTGCTGCTGCTGCCGCGGCAAATCTTGCCTTCCTCCACCAACAGATTTCCTCGTGGTCGTCTCTTCAACATCCTCTTCCTCCTCCATCCCCTCCTCCTCCTCATCCTGCAGCGGCTGCTGTTCTTCAAAAAGGAGATCCGCGGCAGGGAGGGTGGCATTGGCATCTTTCATCAATGCGCAAAACAAGGAATTGAACGAAATCGTGTTCGGTCTTCTCCCCATACGAAGAATCGCACGGAAGGCAGCCAGAGCCCCTGCGACATCGTTGTGGACCTGCCCAAGCTCGTAGATGAGAAGATTGAGGAAAGGGAGGCTGAGGCGAGGGCACTTCTTGCGGGCTTGACCCCAGATACGATAGACGTCAGTGGCGCTTTTCTGGAGTCGGAGGAGGGAGGAGTAGGTGTAGATGGTGGGTGGATGGCGGGCCTTGCGCATCATTTCATGGACAACTGCAGCGGTGGAGACGCGGCCATTTTGAATAAGCCCATTTAATAGGATGTCGTAAGTTGTACTGTCCACCATAGGTGGTTCACTCTCCTTCCCTACTCTCCCTCCCTCCCTCCCCCCCCTGGTACCACGACCCTGGTTAGTGCCGTTTTGCCTGTCGCCACCACCACCAGCAGCGGCATTCCCATTCCCCGCGATACCATAAAAATATTCGAGTGCCTCGTCTACCCTCCCCGTCTTCAGCAAGGCATCTAGCAATATGTTATGCGTCACTGCTCGGGGAGTAATTCCTAGCCCCCTCCTCTTCACCTCTTCCACCATCGCCTGCGCCTCGTCAAACCCCCTTATCCGTGCCAAATGCCCCGCCATGATATTCATCGTCCTCAAATCCATCACCTCTTTACCCCTTCCGTCTCTCCGTCCTTTTCTCCGCCCCTCCTCCTGTTGCGTTTTCATTTTCTCAAACATCTGCAAACCCAGTCCGGGCCTCACAGCCAGGAGATGCTGCAATTGGATGTTCCGCGTCGTTACGTCCCCCTCCACACCCTGCTTCTTCATCTGTCGTTCCATCTCCTCAAACAAGCGGTGCTGCCCCCCTCGTGCCGCGGCACCCAAGAGTGTGTTCCAGCTCACCTCATTAGGCCTCACCCCCCACTTAACTTCCGCTGTCTCTAAATAATACGCCGCCACATCCATATGCTTATTATGGTCACACAGACCCGCCAATAGAATGTTCAACAAGACCACCTTACTGAACCCTTGGTAGGGCAATGAGGCCTTAAAGACTCGCATTAGTAAATCCAGTTCTCTCCTCCTCCGACACGCACTCATCAGCGTTGAGAAGGTATCCCACTGTGGCACCCACGGGGCTTCCCCCGGCTGCAGCTCCTCGGCGCGTTGTAAAACGACACGCATTACATCCCAAGCGATCTCTAACTCTTGACAGGCCGCTGCGGCTCGTACTAGCGCTTCGAGCACCTCGGTACTCCCTCCTTCTTTCAACCTCTTTATATCAATTCCACCCTTATTGGTAGATCTCTGGTTAATGCTTGTTCTGGTGGTAGCACGAAATTCGTCTCGTCGTCGACGTCGACGCAGACTCTCTAATAACTCTAGCATCTGTTGCTCGTCTCTATCAAGCTGAGTCATGGTCCGCCTTGGTGGTGGTGGTGTGGATGGACGCCGCGATGCTGGGGCTGCCTTTGTCCGGGATGGTAGTGGTGGTGACGAGGGGGTGCGGGTGGCTGATTTTAGTGACACTGATGAAGATGATGTGGGTGTAAGCGCCACGCGCTTACATTCCCGGGATTCAGCCGTACTATCGGTGCTAGCAGCGAGGGAGGATGATGATGGTGAGGACATTCGAGAGGAGGAGGATGAGGGTGAGGAGGAGAAGGAAGCTTTTAGCGACAGAGATGTTGTTTCATCGTCCGCCGGCTCTGTCTTTCTGTCCGCAAGGATACTGTTGGCGCTGCTGGCGCTGCTGGTGCTGCTGCTGGTGCTACTGCTGGTGCTGCTGCTTGTGGTGCTTGCTGTTGTGCTCAACAAGGGACCTACTGCGCCACTTCTTCTTCTCGATCTTCTCCTCCTACCCACTTCCTCCTCCCAAAATGGACTCCGGGGCAAAGTCCACATGTCTTGTCTTCTTGTATGCCCATGTTCTTGCCATGATGAGGAAGGCGCCGGCGCGTGCCACTGAGGACAGTGGTGACAGGGGGGCAACGGGGGGCAAAATCCCGTGGTTTTCCGCAACACCAGCAGCACCACGGTTAGCGCTTCCAGCGAGCTGCCGCTGCCACATCTTCGTCGTCTCTTCATGAGACGGTGTGGAGATGCTGTGTACTCTCTGATGTCGCTAGTTCATTGTCTGAAAGGTGGCAAGGCGGAGGGAGTAAGCATCACATTGGTGGGGAAGGAAGGGATCATGACGGCGCGCATGGGCGACAAGGAAACCTCGTTCACAGGATGTATTGACGGCAATTTATTCAATCACACAATTGACAGCCGTATGCAGTCCGGTCTACCATCACACACGTACATTAAGGAGGGCCAGGACCCAGGACTAGGATGATATGCGAGAAGCCGCGGTGCTTCAATCAGTCACTAACAGGTCGTGTGATGTCGAAGCTGCAAAAGGAGACCGTGGAAAGCGAGCACAAGCGCACTAAGGTGACCTACATTGAGTTATTAGACGAGAATGTCAGTGTCAGCGTCTGAAGATTGACTTGAGGTTGGCTAGGTAGTCAAAGCCTTGTCCAAAAGCCCTCGAGTATCCTGACCGATTTTCTCACAAGCAGTTGCAGTCTCTTCGCTTCCTCTGCCTCACGACCGAAAATCCCACTGAAACCTGCGGCAAACACTCAATCACAGGCTTTGACAACACAACACCAGCATAATAATGACACCATCTACCGGATGTCTGGCTCTGGCGCTGATCCTCTGCTTGTCTCTGGTGCAAGCCTTCCTGTTACCCTCCCCGACGGCCCCCTGTCCATCTTCCGCTGCGACGAGCAGGGCCACCAACGTGTTTGAGCAGCTGCAGCCATACCGGAGTAGCCGTATAAACAGGTACATATTATGGTTCAGGAGAATAGAAGAGGCAACGTTTCAAAAGTGAGATTGGTAGATAAATGGAGCACTGAGAGTGCGAGTGAGGAGGATAGGGAGGGGGACTAGCCTGCGGGCGTCGATCAAGAAAGACCCTTGCCAGCCGTGATAGAAAATCACAGCATACTTCAGCACTCTCAAGCCATAAATATTTCCAAATAAAATCCATCCATCCACTACAGGCTGTACATGGGTCGTCGCGCCGCCAAGAACGCCGCGCGCAAGGGCAAATCGGACGCCCTCAAAACCAAAATTTATGCCTCGTACGGGAAGAAGCTTGTCATGGCGGTCAAGGCTGGGGGCCCCGAACCTGACGTGAATCGTGCCCTGGCTGTCTTAATCCGCGAGGCAAAGGCCCAGGGTGTGCCGACTGACAATGTTCAACGGGCCATCCAACGAGGTAAGCATATATGGGACGGAGGGAGTAGAGACATGTGGGGTGAAAAGGAGACTGGAGCAAGCAATTTGGTCTACAAATTGAAGGGACGGCTGTGCAACATTTCCTGTATTATTCCTTTTTAGTTACGCGTCCCCTTATAGTCTCCCTATTTTCTCTCTTCGCTTTCCTCCCTCTCTTCGTCCGATCGGAACAGGTAGCAGCGCCAACGAGGTTGACTACAAGGAGGCGGTGTACGAGGCCTATGGCTACGGTGGAGCCGGAATCATTATTAATTGTCTGACAGATAATACGAACCGAGCCAAGACGGAGATCAATAATGTCATCAAGAAGTCGTCGGTGAAATTAGGAACAGTAGGGAGTGTGTCGTATAATTTTGAGAGGAAGGGAAGGCTGGATCTGGCGGGGATGATGGACGAGGATAGTGTGTTGGAGGCTGCATTAGAGGCAGATGTGGAAGAGGTGGACACCAAAACGAACGAGGAGGAGAACACAACGAGCGTGTGGGTGGATGCGGCGAGTGTCTCGGGGTTGAGGGAGGTGTTGTTGGAGAGGGGTGTGGAGATCAAGGCGTCCACGCTGGTGAATGTGCCCAAGGCCCTCGTGGACTGCTCGGATGAGGATTTCGAGGGGAACATGAATGTGATTGAGGCACTGGAGGAGCTGGACGATGTAGACTCAGTGGAGCATAACGTGGCCATGGAGGATGAGGATGAGGGGGAGTAAGGGAGGGGGTGGGGGGATGTGGATGGAAATAACAGCACCAAAGAGAGGAACAAGGGTCAGGCAGGGCAACAGCAGTGCATATTGAAAGGAAAAGAACGAACATCGACACAGAGAGAAAGTGAAGGGGGGAGAATCGGCGGACCTTGCTCTTCGTGGATTGGTGTGTCCTTGTTGTGTGTAATGGGCTGCTTGTGTTCCATTTCTCCGGCTCTTTCTCTCTCTTTGGTAAACACCTCTCACTCTCACCTCTGTCCTTCGCATCCTTCACTCTCCTTCACCACCTGCCATTTCCATCTCTTGCTCCCTCCATCCCTCCACCAATTCTTCCTGCATGGCATTCTGTACCTGGTGACAGCATTATTCGCCTCTCTCACAGCACTCCTCCTTATACGTGCTGCTGCTGCTGGTGCCGCTGCTTCCCTCCGTCGTCATCGTTGGATGTATTTTTTCCTGTTCACTCCTTCCTTGCGATGATTACGCATGTCCTGCCCTCTTTCGCTTCCCTCCCACTTTTTAACTGCCATCCTTCTGTTATCCTTCTGTCGACTCACTCGTAGTAGCTTTATAAGTCCATTCTTCTTCGTTTTTCTTCTTCATCATGTCCTTCTTCTTCCTCTTTTTCTGCCGCTGCCATCCCTGACCCCGAAAAATGGAATACATTTTGATTTCTCCCTCTCTCTCTATCGCGTCTTTCTTTCTCCTACCCATTTTCTTCTACCGTCCTAGTAATTTTCCCACGTTTCTCTTCATAAACTGAGTTCACATGCCTATCTCCTTCCCTCCCACAAATCTCGCTCCTTCCTTCCCTCCCTCCCTCTTTTACATGTTCTGGCACTGCACCCTTTGAGGCCGCCCGTCGTCATCCTCCTCCATCCCAGAACCATCGTCCCTCCCGGCCCCAATCTGACTCGCCTCTACTGCAATCATCTCCACCTCCTCCTCCTCACCCGTCAGCTTCGGCATATCCCTCGGGGGCAACACCGCCTCCAACGCCTTGAGCTGCGCCGCGTTAAACGTCCCAGGGACCGGGAATTCCACCTTAAAGACGACGAACAGTCGACCTTTGGTGAAGGGGGAGCCGTGAAGAGGCATGCCTTCTTCAGGGATCATGCGGATGTCCCCGGGTTTGACCACGTCTCCGGGTTTCGCACTCTCGCACTTGATGACACGGCCGTCCAGGTGCTTAATGAGGAAGCAGTACCCCACCAAGGCCTCGGCCAGAGACAGCGTCTTCTCCATGATTAAATCGTTGTTCTTCCGCGTGAAGACCTCATGGTCCTTCTCCTGGACCAGGAAGATTATGTCGCCAGGAATGGTGCCGGGAGCCTCGTCCGCCTCCCCGTGGAACACTATCTTCTGGTTATGCTTCATCCCCTTCTCGATGTGCACCTCCAGCAACTTCCGCTCCTTCACAACCTTCCTCCCCCGGCACTCCCGACACTTATCCTTCTCACTCATCGTCTTCCCCGCCCCCCTGCACGCCGAGCAGGGCATCTGACTCTGCTGCACCATCCCCGGGCCGATTTGCCTCAATTGGATCGTCACCCCCCGGCCATTGCACCCGTCACACTGCCGTTCCGCCCCCCGCTTCCCCCCAACCCCTTCACAGGCCCCACACAGCTTATCGCGGTTAATGGCCAGATGGCATTTCTTCCCGTTGTACAGGTCATCCAACGTGACCTTCAAGGGGTGTCGGATATCCTCCCCCTTTTTAGGCCCGCTAGGCCCCCGTCGTCCGCCCCCCCCGAAAAACATCGAGAAAATGTCTTCAGGGTTGTGCGTGCTACCTTCCTCCAGACCATCTTTCCCGTACTGGTCGTAACGCGAGCGCTTGTCCGGGTCGGATAAAACTTCGTATGCCTAGGTGGAGAGGAGGGAGGGTGAAGGGGTTAAGGTTAAGGGTAAAAAAATACCAATTAGCGGCATGTAAGATGAAAAAGTAAAATTAATAAGCACGACTTACCATGGTTATCTCCTTGAACTTCTCCGGGTCCCCGCCCTTGTCTGGGTGGTTCTTCAAAGCCAGCTTTCGGTACGCCTTTTTGATTTCGCCCTCATTTGCGTCTTTGGCCACGCCCAGGATCTTGTAAAATTCCTCGTTGTCCACCTCACCCCCCCCCCTCCCACGCATGCCCCCACCTCCACTCCCTGCCCCCGCAAAGTGCTCGAAAGGGTCACCGCCCTAAAAAATATGAAGGAGGATTGTGGGATGTGTGAGAGGAGGGGGGTGATGACGTATGGCCGAGAATGGTAGGGCACAAGGACTCACGAAAAACATGATGTGATGACAAAGCTGCTGCTGGTGTCACCTCTGGTGCTGTTGCTGCTATTATCCTGGGTCTTTGGCCGCCTGTCTAGTGAGGAAAAGGGTGGAAAGGTGAGACTGGGGTCCTGTGTAGTTAAAAGAACAAACCTACTTTTGGCCCCAAATCCTACACACACGTCCCACATGCACCTTCTACTTCTAACTTAGATGAGACACCCCGGATGTAAACTTGCCTGCCTACTGCTCCAGTGCTACCGATCCTGTGTTTGGAGAGGAGGCCTGTTGTGATGGAGTGGTGGAGAGGAGTGGATGGAAAATTGGGGTCATGAGCCGTGGCCGCAGAAAGAAGTGAACGTCTTTTCGAGAAGCATTGTGAGAGGGGTAGAAAGCAGCGGATGGTGCGTATGGAGGCGAGCAAACTGAGCTCGCCGCAGACACTCAGAAATCCTCTAGATTGGGCAAATCTCTATGGTTTACAGGCCTGGATAGGCGGAGTGAGTCATCGTGATAGGAGAAATGCGGGACTCCACCCTATGCTTCGGTATTGCTTGGCTGCCTGCCCGCCTGCTGATGCGACCGACCGCGAATGGGTGATGGATGATGAATGAAGGCGAGCGATCTGCCGGAGGTGAAATTGACCCGATGAACTGGATCATCCAGGGACTCATACATTCAGTCTAGACAGGATTGTTACGTACCTCGTACCTATCGACGCTGAGGCCGTTCCTGCTAGCCTACAGCTACGTCAGTCTTGGGTCTGTGTTCGCCATCATCCACGCTCTCTCATCATTCCTCCGAGTCCTCGCTGTCATCGCCCATTCGATTTGATGCAAGCTCCCTTCCCGCCATCATACGCTGTACGCAGATAGCTCAGGCCCGGATAGGGCGCTGCTGCTACCGACATGGCACACACTCCTCCTCCCGCTTCTCCAAATGCTTCGCCCATCTTCGTTTTTGCTTTGGCCCTGGCAGTTCGTGTGGGGATGTTGGGCGTGGGAGCCTGGATGGACCGGGCGTCGAGCAGCGTCAAGTACACAGACATTGACTACCTGGTCTTCAGTGACGCGGCACGTTTTTTATACCAAGGCGGGTCGCCTTACGAGCGGGACACATATCGATACACGCCGTTTTTGGCTTGTCTTATGCTGCCCAACCTGTGGCTGCACCCGGCCTGGGGAAAGGTTCTCTTCATCGCGTCTGACTTGGTTGTGGGTTTGCTGGTCATGCGCATTTCTGCTTGGACAACGCATTACCCATCATTATTAATTGCATCAGCAGCAAAACGGGGGAGCGTCCCTCCAACCGCCGCCTCTTGGTACTCCCATCCCCTTCTCCACGCTGCCCTCTGGCTCCTCAACCCCCTCGTCATCAACTTTTCCACCCGGGGCAGCGCAGATACTCTGGTCAGTGCGTTAGTACTTGCCACCGTCCTCTTCGTCCAACAAAATCGACCTGTCCTGGCGGGAGTTTTCCATGGAGCAGCGGTGCATTTTAAATTGTACCCTATTGTCTTCTCCATTTCCTTTCTGGCGGCCTTGTCCTCGGCTCGGCCTGCAGAAGTAGATGAGGAAGATAGGAAAACCCGCTTGTTCTGGCGTCGCCTTAAAATGGTTATCGATAAGGAATGCATTCTCTTTACAGTTGTAAGTGCAATGACCTTCCTTTTTCTCACCCTCCTTGCCTTCCTCCTCTACGGCCAGTCCTTCCTCCAACACGGCCTTCTTTACCACCTCACCCGTACCGACAACCGCCACAATTTTTCCCCGTGGTTCTACGGAATCTACCTAGACTTTGAAAGCGAAACTAGTCGGCACCTCCTCGGTCTAGCAGCCTTTCTCCCTCAAGTCCTCCTCCTTGCCTACACCTCCTTCCTCCTCGGCCCCCGCGACCTCCCCTTCTGCATCGCAATCCAAACCATGATTTTTGTCGCCTTCAACAAAGTCTGCACCGCTCAATACTTCGCCTGGTACTTCTCCATCCTTCCCGCTGCGGGTCCCACTTTAGCCTCTCTCCCTTCTTCCCATCCTCCTTACCTCCCTCTTATCTTGGCGGGGGCATGGCTTGCGGCGGTAGGGGGGTGGTTGTGGTGTGCATATCAGCTTGAGTTTCTGGGGGAGAATACATTCTTCTGGACGTGGATCATGTCGATTACTTTTTTGGGGGTGAATGTCGCGGTGCTTGCATGGTTGCTGGAAATGTGGGGGAAAGGGCAACGGGAAAGGTGGGGGGAATATGGGAGGAAGGGGAGGAGGGGGGAGGGGCTAAGAGAGAGGAAAGCACGAAGGTTAGGGTGGACTTAAAGGAGATGGATGAATAATAACTCGTATGTATAGCCACGGAGATAAAGAAATGATGTCAAATCAAAAATTACATGCTTGGTACTGTACTTTTGTATCTTTTACAGTCATCATCATCTTCCCCCCTCCCGCCCTGCTCCCACTCCACGCTCGCCAACCCCTGTTTCCCTTGCGTCTCCATTTTTATGCATCCTCCTTCTCCTCCTTTTTCAGATGCTGCTGCGCAATCTCCGCCTGCTGTTGTTCTTGCTGCTGCTGCTGCTGCAGCAGCAGCAGCTTTCTGCGAACCATCAATGCTGCCCTCCGTTCATTCACCCCCTGGTTGTACAAGTTCAACTCATCTCGTTTCAAACTTTCTTTGACAGCAGACATGGGCGAAAAAGGGATAGAAGTCTCTGGAGGGCAGATCCAGGAAGGACCGTAGTTACCACGCACCCTTCCTGTGAGGAAAATGGAGGCAGCAGGGTAGTAGCGCGCTGCGGGGAGGGACGGAGTGGAAATGATTGAGGAGAATATGGATGAGAACGTGTGTATGTGTGTATGAAAAAGAAAGAGAGATAAAGAGGCGGGGAACATGAGAGATGCCGAAAATGAAAGTAAACATAGTAATGCACCTAAACTGCCATATAGCAAAACGACTACCATCAGCTCCCTCCATCACCCACCACCTTCCTTCTTCCCTCCCCTCCTCTCCCTCTTCTTTCCTCCCACTCGTCCCCTCTTTACCTCCCACAATCTGCGTGTACGCCGGACCCTGGTCCTTTCCATTCTTAAAAAACCTTACATGGTTCCCCAAGGCCTCCAACTCCTTCCTGAGTATCTCATCCTCAATACCACCCTCTATTTCGCCCGCAGCATTCCCACCATTGCTGCTGCTGGAATTGTTATTTCTATTGTCATTACTGTTGTTATTGTTGTCATTGTTGTTGTTGTAATTGTTGTTGGCGGTGTCCTTGGTTGTGGTGGTGTCCAGGGTGGTGGTGGTGCTACCATTGCTATCATTGCTGTAGCTGCTTCCACCGCCACCCACAGCACCACCAACGCAACCAACACCACCGCTAGCTGAGGTAGCCACACTGCCTGAAGCACTGTTGTAGCTGTCTTCGCGGTTGAGAAAGGGGTGGGGGAAGACCCCCCCCTGCAGTAGAGGATTGCTGCTCCCATTTAAAGATGTCTCCTGCATGTGTTCTGGTAGGACGGGCAAGCAAATCATGCATCCTATTATGTCTCCAGGGCCATACGCCTCACCATAGTGGTCCACACGCTCGCTTTTGTGGATTTTGGAGCCCCTTACGTCGCGGTAGCCGAAGCTGTGTTTGTCGTATCCGACCGGAGCTTGGATGTTGCCTTGCTTCGTTGCCCATCCAACTCGAAAATGTGGTTGGTCTTCTACTGCTGCTCCTATGTAATCCTCATTGTGACTGTCCGCAGTAGGAGTTGTGGTGGGAAGTGTCTCGAGGATTTCGCATTCCCAGTACCAGTTGCCCGCGTAGACAGAATCACTCGCCTTGCTCATGCGGTACCCCGCCCGACAGCCTGTCACCTCTAACAAGTCCCGCGACAACGACAATTGAGGCGCAGTTTCTTTTACCGAGAAGGTCACTTGCTTTGGGATTTCAAGCAAAGGTAGGCTTCTGGTGGATGCAGCGGCAGCAGTGGCGGCGGCGGCGATGGCCCCTCGAGTGCGCTTGACTGCGACCGAGACAGCGCTCGTGCTGGCGTTTGTCGCGGTGATGGGAGAAGGGGAGGAGGCAGCGGCTGCTGAAGAGGCCGAGGTAGATGACGAAGTTGAAGAGATGGAGGCGGAGGAGGAACTCTGAATTGTTGTGCGGGGCCGGAGGGAAGGTAAGGGTCGTGTGGAGAGAAGTACGCCGAGAGAAGTGGGGAGGCCGCGCTTAATGGGTTTTACCTCGACAGGGGCGCTGCGTTTGGACATAGCGATGGCTACCAGAAGAACGGCAAGATCCTTGTGCCTTGCTTGGGTCAGTGCATGTGCGTGGTGCGTGGGCGTGGAGTGTGTTGGGGCTAGAATTTCTGGTGTGGTAAGGCATAGAATGAGGTGGCGGTCGTGCAACACGCTTGAATCATCGGCGAGGCAGCAACGTTTTTGGGGCTGGGCAGTCAGTCTGACGAAAGTGGAGGGCACGCCCGCAGTCTTTCACAACACTAAATAAGCTCTGCACCACCACACGTGGGCAAACAGGAGCTACGTCCAGGCCAAGGTCAGCAGAAGCAGAGCGAGCAGCACAAAGAAGAGAAGCAGGAGGTCGTCGTATCATCGAACAAGTCGAGCAAAATAGGAAAAAGGGAAGGCAGATCACAACATGGCCCCCGCATCGGCAGCAGCAACAGCAGCGGCAGCTATAGGCATCCGCCGCATTGGCTTTGGCTGCGCCCGCATCACGCCCAGCCCGCCTCACCTCCAAGCCCTTGCCGCTGCCCTCAAGCACGGCATTCGGCTCTTTGATACAGCACCTAACTATGGACATATCGGAGCTTCGGAGCGGGCGGTAGGACAAGCATTGGCCAAACACTTTCAAGAGACAGGCGCCGAATGCCGGGACGAAGTAACTGTCTGCACGAAATTTGGGTATTTCCAGCCGGCTGAAGGGCACGCGCGGGGGCCAGAGCGCGTGTCGGTGGGGAGCAAGGACGAGGGTGGGTTGCAGTTTTCATTGCACCCAGAGGTGATGGAGCACGAATTGAAGGGCTCCTTGGAGCGCCTCCAGCTCGAAGCCGTGGATTTGCTGTATGTTCATAACCCCGAGCACTTTCTGGCGGACATTCTGCTACGGCATGAGACGGGGGAAAGGAGCTTCGCGGACGACAAGGGTTTAGCAGCAGCCATGCAAGAAGAGCGTCACAAGCTTAAAGATCGCCTTGTTCGAGCGTTCGAAGCCCTTGAAGGTGCTGTGGCAAGAGGGAAAATCCGGAAAGGCTACGGGGTGAGCAGTAATGGTTTTGGGCTTAGCTCTAAGGAAGGGCTGCACCTCTCCTTGTCCATGGTTCTTGATGCAGCGGCCGAGGGAGCCAAACGTGCGGGGAAAAATGCCCCCTCCCTGCGTGCGATTCAATTGCCCTTGAATCTCCTTGAGCCGGGCGGGTTGGTGGTAGCGGCGCAGGCACGAGCGAAGGGGATTGAAGTGTACGCGAATCGGCCACTGACGGCTGTGTCACAGGGAGGGTTATATCGGCTAGTGAACAAGGCAGCAGCGGGTGGGGAGCCACCGGAGGGATACATGGAAGCGTGTCGCACGGCTTTGGAGCTATTTAATCCCTCTTTTTTATTTGAGGGGAAGGCCGAGGAGGCATTGGCGGAGGAGGAGAAGGAGACGAGGGAAGGGTGTCGCATTATACAGGAGTTGATCCGAGACATGAATAGGCAATTGACTTCATTCACATCGACCGAGTCTTACACCCAAGAGTTGGAAAGGAGGATCATACCTTTGATTGCCTCGACGTTCGAGAGTTTGGATGAGAGCGCAGCTGATGCTTTGCAGGTGTTTTTTGTGAAGTATGGAGAGATGGTTAGGTACCACGCAGCGGTTCGGGCCGTGGAGGCTTGTAAAACGGCGGGACACGTATTAGAGGAAGGGAAAGAGAGAGGGAGGGAGGGAGGCGGGTTGTTGCACGAGTATGCGCTGAGGTGGTTGCTAGAGAAGATACCGAGGCAGTTGAGCGGTGTTTTGGTGGGCATGCCGCAGGAGGCGTATGTGCATGATGTCGTACGGATTGCAGAGGGGTGTGGGAGGGAGGGAGGATCGGAGAAGGGGAGGAAATGAGAGGGACACGGACAGGCGGAACAAAATAGTAGAAATTGATGAGAGAGTGAGTTATGATTTTTGGTCGTTTGTAGTCTAACTTTTTTTTGGGGGGGAATGTTTGTCGCTGTCGTTATGGAAGGATTGCCATTGCCTTCTTGCTATCGCTGCTGCTGCCGCTGCTGCTGCTGCTGCTGCTGCTGCCGCGGTTGCTACTATTACTGCCACGGCACACTTGTCAGTCGCCATTGTGATGAAGTTTCGCGCGTGTTGCTTCAAGTATTTGATAGGAGATGGGATAGATCTGCCCGTTGCCCGTACTGGGAGTTAGCCATCACTTTCCTTTCCTTGTTTCTGTCATTTCTTTCGTTTCCCTGTCTCTGCATCTCATATGAAAGCCTTTCTTCCTTTCCTTGCATTTCTGTCTCCCTCTTCTTCCTCCTCTCCCATCTTCTGCTCCTGCCTCTGCTACTCCTGCTCTCGTCCTCTTCCTCCTGCTCCTGCTCCTGCTCCTGGTCATCGTTATGGAAGGCGTCCAGCCACACATCTCTACCTCGTCCCGCATCCCTCCCTCCTCGCACATCCGTTGAGCGGCCCGGCCCATTCAGGCGTTTCCCGTCCAAAGACCATCTGGTCTCTCTTCTTCTCATCGCTCCTCGATCGTTGTTGGTTGCTTTGCTTTTCTTGCTGCAGTTGGGTTAGGCCGACACGCGTACCTACGTATTATTCACATGAAGAATGAACGGTGAAACACATCACACTCTCTTTTTCGCCGTCTTCGTCGTCGTCTTCTCACTCTTCTTCTTCTTCTTCCTTTTCTTATTTTCTCCTTCTCGTTGTCACCTCACCCTCCTCCCCCTTGCCATTTCTGTAAAGAACAAACCCATCACCCGAGTATCACGGTCAAAAAGAGCCTCCTCCCTCCTCCGTCCTCCCTTTCAACTTCTTTTTCATCCCACCACCACCCTACGCCGCCACACTTTCCTCCTCCTCTGGGCCTCTCTCCTCCTGCTCCTCCTCCTCCCTCTCCACCTTAATCGCCTCTCGAAACCGCCTCCCCGGCAAGATAATGATATCCCCGTACGCCATTCGCTGCTCCAACTGCACAAAATCCCACGTCTTCAACTGCAGCAGCTCCCAAAAGAACTTGGCCACGTTCGCCCTCGATGCCTCCGCTGCCAACGTTTGCAGCGTCACTCCCCTCTTCCTCCCCTCCTTCCCCCTGAGCTGCCGGCGGAGGAAGGTAAGAATCTTGACCGTGTTGGGGTGCCACACAAAGTTTACCTCTTCCTCCACCTCGCCCTGCCCTCGAGGCTGACGCAAGCGCGCCTTAATCCCACCTTCTTCTTCCTCGTCCTCCTCCCCCCCCTCCCCCTTCGCCTCCATGCCCATCATCACATCCTCCTCAAACCCCATCCCACTAGATCGACGCTTGCTCACCGATGGCGGCTGGAAAGCTCCCTCCTCCTCCCCTCCTTCCGAGGAAGGAGGAAGCGGCAAGTACTCCTCATCGTCCATCCGAAAATCATCCCCGTCCTGCATCATCATCATCTCCTCATCTCCCCTCCATCCCGTCCTCATCCCTTCCCCTCCCCCCTCTTCCCTTTCCTCCATCCCCTTGCTCATCCTCCCGACCGCCTCCCCCGCCAACAGCAGCGAATCCCTTCCCTCTTCCTCTACCGTCTCCCTCCTCCTTCCCTCCCCGGCTCGCGTCTGCTCAATTTCCCCTCCTTCTCCCCTCCCTCCCTCCGCCCTCTTCGCCACCCCCATCTCTGTCATCTCCCCAACCACCATCGTCAATCGGAACACCTCCCGGAGGTCCTCAGACAGTCCCTCCAACGTCGGCGCCTTCATCCGAAGCTCCACTGCCTCCATCGCCGCCGCCCTCCCCGCCCGCCCTCCCTCCCGCCTTCCTGCCCGGCGGACCCGGTCGCGGGGTCGGACGCGAGGCAAGCAGATGTCGTGGTACTCCTGCAGCTGGGCTTTGATCTGAGCAGTCGACAAAATGGTAGTGGCGTCCAACCGCAACAGCCGCGGCTTCTTCTTCTTCCGCTGCTGCTGCTGCTGCTGTTGCTTCATTAGGCTGTCCGGTCCCAGCATCACCATCTCGTCCTCCGCCGCTGCTGCTGCTCGTGCTGCTTCTCGTCCTCCTCCCTCCATGGAATCTCCGAACGACAAGTCCGACAATCCAAACGACCCCCCTCCCCGCGCTCCCTCCCTCCATCCCTCCCCTTCCGTCCCCTCTTTCTCCAACTCCTCCTCCTCCATGGGTGGCGGCATATCATCCTGCATGAACATCATGTCACCCGGCTCCTCATAATACGGCTCCTCCCCCCCCTCCCTTCCTCCCTCTTTCCCTCCCATCCCGTAATCCGACCCTCTCTCCTTCCCTCCCTCTTTCCCTGCCTCCCCCACCTCCAAACTCGCCCTCCCCCTCTTCAAGGACGACCGCCTCCGACTCCCGTCCGCGTCTCGCCCCAACTCGACGTCGCTGTACCTCCCACTGTCATCCTCGAAACTTGTCTCCCCCCCTCCTTCAACCCCTCCCTCCCTCCCTCCCATCGTCTCATCCAAGGGATCGAAGGGACCCCAGTCCTCCAACTCCACCTCCGGGTCGAACATTGACCTCTGTTCCAACAACCCTCTCCCTCCCTCCCCCCCTCCCTCCCTCCCTCCCTCATCGTGCAAGGTAATCCTCTCCCTTCTCGCCAGCGTCTGCGTGGCCGCCGCCACCCACTGATCTGCTATCGGCAATGCATTCAACGTCGACAATCCTCCCTCCACCCCTCCCTCAAATCCCCCACCTCCAAACACTCCCTCCCTCCCTCCCTCCCTCCCTCCTTGGAAGGCCGCGAAGTCCAGCAGGTCCTGGTCGAACTGACCGAAGTTTTGGACGTTGATCGAGGCCAGCGGTGCCTCGGAGGCGCCTATGGGCAGGTCAACGATACCCGGACGAAAGGCCTATAGCAAGAGGAGGGAGGGAGGGAGGAAGGCAGGCAGGCAGGGAGGCAGGGAGGGGTCAAATGAGTGGACTAGGTATTGGTCGTTGATGCAATCGAGACAGAAGCCCCTCTAGACATGGCCCCCATGCCCGGACAAAAGGCGTACTGGAGGAAATCAGGGGAGAGGGGAGGGAAGGAACGAAGGAAAGGAGGGACGGATCGAGACACAAGTCTCAAGAAATGGATCGCCAGGGGACGAGAGGGGGAGGGAGGTAAGGAAGGCGGGGTGGAGGGCATGTACCATCTTGATCTTGGTCAAGGCCTGGGAGCAGTCCTCCATCAGGTACTTTACTTTGCGGGAGTAAATGCGGACCACGCCAAGGAGGAGGTGGCCGGAGACGCGGAGGGCGAGGGGGACGGTGGGATGGACAATGGAGTCTGGAGGGAGGGAGGGGGGGAGGGAGGAAAGGGAGCTGGTGACAGGAGGTAGGGAATGACAGGAGGAACAAGACCACAAGGATGGAGAAAGAAGAACATAAGAGTCGTTGGTAGAAGGAGATGACTGCTGAAATTTAGTCTCTCAATGAGAGAGGGGGGACGGAGGAGAGAGGGAGGGCAGGAGGAACGGAAGGAGGTAGGGAGGGGTACGTACCAACGGACTTGGTGATGTCTGTCTGGAAAACCTGCATTTTGGTCAGCTTTTTGTCCCAATGAGCCGCCAGCCAGACCTTGCCTAGAGGCCCCTTCTTTGTCAGGAGGCTCGAGGCGAAGAACATGGTGCTGGGGTGGGAAGGGCGGTAAGTACCGGTGCAGGTCCTGCTTGAGAGAAGAAAGAAGCGGAGGGCAAGGGCCGGCGCTACTTCGAAAGCCGGCTAGTGCTGTTCGGTCTCGCAGTGCTGCTGCCTGTAGTGCAATGGGTGCGTATTTATGTGTGAGACATACTGAGTGTGAATACGTTGTACGGTTAGCCAGGCTCCGCTGAGGGGGCAGGAGGAGGGTAAGGAGGGATGCATTTGCGTGCGCAAAGGCGCCAGGTAGGAAGCTGCGAACCCTCCCTCTCCTCCTCCATGTGAGGTGTGCGATGAGCCGAGCCTATGTGGACGTGGGCTTGGCGCTTTATGTCGACTTCTGTGCTGGATGGAACGGGAGGGTAGAATGAAAAGGACAGCGTAAGCCGGGGCGGGAAAGTCGACGCAAGCCCAAAAGGACGCTTCACCCGCCGCGACGCGCCTTCTCCTACGGAAGCTACCGAAATATCTTCATGCATTGATAAGAGTGCCCCTGTGTTTGCTTGTGCTGCCGATGAGTGTCGTGTTGCAGTCGTGTGGGCGTTTCGTCCTGGCGGGCCCTGCACCTCCCTTTTTGCCTCCCCCCTCCATTTCTCATAATCAATTGGAATACACTGAGCATTGGCACTGCCTGCCACCCCCCTGCTTGTCTTGCGCACGATGTAGACAATGCCTGTAACTAGAAATGCTGGTGTAGAATGTCATTACCCTGCCTAAGTCGACCTAAATTGGGCTTCCCGCGCAAAAGCAGCTCCCCCCATCATTCCCGCCACATCGAGCGCTACATATCATTTCTCGTTACAAAAAGGGACTCTGTGTTCCAACCTTTTTCTTCGCGTCACGCGCTTTTTCGCTTTCGATTGCATTGACTTCAAAGTACAGCTTCTTGCCTGACCGAACCAACACCTCCGACCATAAACTTCACCACTCAAACACCCCGCCAAACGGATAAGGCCCTCTATCGCCAACCCCGGTAAGCGAAGCCGCCACCATACGCCCCCGACCTGACAGACACGCTTCTAGTCACGCCTACTGTCCACAAAAATCTGCCATGCCCCTTGCTTCACGGGATCCCGCACATCTTCATCATTTCGCACCATTTACTCGGATCAGATGATGCCCCCTGCACCCCCTTTTCCTCCTCCCCTCCCCACTCTTTTGCACGTCATACGGCCCAGCACCACAACAACGAAGGCGCTCTCATTCTCTCCTTCCACCTCGTCTCCTCGCCGTCGACGTCAACCCGTACAGCTTGAAGGCGCAATCGAAAAAGGCGGCATGCTCTTGGGTGTACCCTCCGTTCGCCTACAACATTCGCAAAACGACACACCCTTTTCCATCCTCGATGACGCAGGCTTTCAGGTAAGCAACAGCGAGGCCGAGGAGGAATGGCTGACGGCCCGGGCCGCCCGGGCCGCCCGGAACAGCGATTCAAGTCAGAGCACACAGACACTGAGTTAACAATCGGTATTCCTATGCACGCCGAGCACAGACGCCTTCGAAGAGCAAGTCATCCATCGCCTCCAGCTTCATTTTTGCCTGCTTGCATTCTTGAGTGTAGGGGTGCAAGGCGTCTTGCTCTATCACCCTAGTCAGATGGATTCATCCTTGGTGTTTGATAGCCCAAGTGTGGAAGCAAGCTCTCACACAACCCTTTCAAAGTGGACGCCGTTGCCCGGGCCTTTCGAACGCATTTCGCCGTCCATATATCAAGCGCACGTGCCCCTGTTTGCCACCTCCGTGGTTTTGAGCATGCTCGGGGTTATGTCAGCGATTGGACGAGCACGCATGGGCTTTAAGGTGTATAGTTTGGTTGCGTTTCTCGCCTTACTACCGGCTGTGCTTTTTGCCCCCTATTTGCTGTACGTGCCCACGCTTGTGCCGACGGCCCTCATGATTTATCTGGCTGAAGAGCTGGGCACACGTCTGGTGCCTGCGTGGTTACTGGTGCCTGCGTGGATACTGGTGCCAGGAATGCAACAACATTTGTGAATCTTTTGATTGAGTGAGTGTTTAAAGTTAACGGAATGTGTGTAAAGTAAAAAGTTGTATTAATGTGACTGACTCTGCAGGCAAACCAACAAAGAGAGACGAAATGTGCGTTCGGTTTGCGTTGCAATGGGGTGCTTCGTTCTTCCTTTCTTTCTCTCGTTGTGATGGGTTTCCCCGCTTCCTTATCCTCGTCTTCTTCTTGCTTTTATTTTTTAATCACTTCATTCCTTGTCACCTCACATGTATGCTTTTACCGTTGGTATTGGCGTGTGCTTATGCTGCACCCATCATTCTTCCTCTCGCCTGGTGCTGGTTGTAATTCACTTCATATTGCCGCTGCTGTCGTTGCTTAGTACCTTCCCTCATACAGATTGTACACCCACAAATGGACTTAGAAGACACGCACTTAGAGACAATGGAAACATTACGAAAACCACACTGCTGACACTACAGCTATATTTGTCCTCATTTCCCCGTAACACCTTTAAGCCCTACTATCCTCTGCTGGCAACCCACCGTGACGCAAACGATGCTGCTTTGCGGTGCGTGTATATTTTTCGATTCCCTGTCATCCTTTCCATAATCCCTTTGTCTCTCCCCGCCTTGTCCATCGGAGCTCCCTCCCTATTGCACAACCTCTCCCTTCTCTATTATCTCACAATCTCTCAAAAGCACACCCGGCCCCTCTTACACATTCCACAACAGATCTATGGCCGTGGTCCTGGTCGGACGC